>Ga0196970_1000104_pt1 | contig 132022 bp, 144 predicted proteins | sample S1v_513CmetaG_FD_148672 | JGI IMG/M metagenome (GOLD analysis project Ga0196970, IMG submission 148672) | Soil microbial communities from Anza Borrego desert, Southern California, United States - S1+v_5-13C | ecosystem: Environmental > Terrestrial > Soil > Desert | place: USA: California... | reverse complement strand
AAGTTGGCCGCCCCGCGCGGGATGTCGATGTGCGAGGCGAGCGAGCGCGGCTTGCCGGTGTCGGCGCACTCGGCGGCGAGGAACTCGTCGAAGCGCCTGGTGATGCCGTCGGCGACCTTGTGCAGGACGGCGGAGCGCTCCTCCTGGGTCATGCGCCCCCACGGCCCCGTGAGCGCGGCGCGCGCGGCGGCAACGGCGGCGTCGACGTCGGCCCGGGAGGCCTCGTGCACCACCGAGATCAACGAGCCGTCGACCGGCGAGCGGTTCTCGAACGTCCGGGCGCCGCTGCCCGCCGTGTACCCCCCGTTGATGAAATGCAGAACCTTCCCGGCCGTCGCGGTCATGGGCGCGCCCCTGTCAGTGTTTGTCGTGCGGCGACGCGTCGGGCGCTGGAACAGCGCCGCGCGCCGGCTGTCGTCATGAATCTATGAGAAACCTCAGCAGCTCCGGATGTCAAACAGAAAATCGATAATTTTCGCGCGGAGCACCAGTGCCCCCGCTCCCGCGGGGTTTGCGCACGGCAAAACGCCGGGCGGCACGCGCGTGCCGCCCGGCGCCCGCCATCGAGGCCCGCCAACGAGAAAGCCGTGTCAGCGCACCCTATCAGCGCACCAGGGTCGCCAGGGCGAAGCCCTCGTCGGCCGCCTGCTCGGGCGTCACGGCAACCGCCTTGTCCAACAGCTTGCGGCCGAGCATGTGGTCCGGCGCCCGGTTGACAGAGTCGATGGCGACGAGATCCCCGCCCCGGAAGTAGAAGACGGAGAAGCGCTGCCCGGCGACGGAGCCGCGCACCGCAACCCGGTCGTGGCCGGCCGAGAGCCCGACCATCTGCAGCTTGACGTCGTACTGGTCCGACCAGAACCATGGGGCCGCGGTGAACGGGCGCTCCTTCCCCAGCAGCGCCGCGGCGGCCGACTTGCCCTGCTCGACCGCGTTCTGCACCGATTCCAGGCGCAGCAGCCCGTCCCCCACCCGCCGCGCCGTGCAGTCGCCGGCCGCGACCACCAGCGGATCGGATGTCCGCGCACAAGCGTCCACGACGATTCCCCGGTCGCACTCCAGCCCGCAGGCTTGGGCCAGTTCCGTGTTCGGGATGATGCCGACGCCCACCACCACAAGATCGGCCGGATGCATCCGGCCGTCGGCGGTGCGCACGCCGCTCACCCGCCCGCCGGCCCCCTCGACCGCCGTCACCGCGGCATCCAGTTCCAGCGTCACGCCGTGCGCCGCGTGCAGCGTGGCGAAAAACTCCGACACCGGTGGGGCGGCGACCCGCGCCAGCAGCCGGTCGGCCGCCTCCAGCACGGTGACCGCCCGGCCGTGCTTGCGCGCCGCCGCGGCGACCTCCAGCCCGATGAAGCCGCCGCCGATCACCACCACGCGGCCCGCCGCCTCCAGCGCCGCCGCGATGCGCCGGGCGTCGTCGAGGGAGCGCAGCGCCAGCACGCCCTCCAGTTCCGCCCCCGGCACCGGCAGCGGCCGGGCGCGTGAACCGGTGGCGAAGGCCAGCCCGCGATAGCCCAGCGTGCGCCCGTCAACCAGCCGCACGCACCGCGCGGCGCGGTCGACGGACGCCACGGCCACGCCGGTGACGAGGGCGATGCCCTTGCGCTCCAGCGCCTCCGGCCCGCGGATGGTCAGCTGCGCCTCGTCCGCGTCGCCGCACAGCATGGCCTTGGACAGCGGCGGCCGGTGGTAGGGGGCGTGCGGCTCGTCGCCGATCAGGGTGACCGGGCCGCCGTACCCCTCGGCGCGCAGGGACTCGGCCACCTGCAGCCCGGCCTGGCCCGCGCCGATGATGACCATGCCCCCATCATCAGGGGCACCGGCGGCGCCCATCAGCTCTGCGCCTCTGGGAGGCGCACGACGAGGCCGTCCAGGGCGGACGTCACCTTGATCTGGCAGGACAGGCGGCTGTTGGGTCGCCGCTCCGACGCGGTGCTGTCGAGCATCTCCTCCTCCGTCTGGCTGGGCGGGGCGAGGCGGTCGAGGAATTCCTCCTCAACGTAGCAGTGGCAGGTGGCGCAGGCGCAGGAGCCGCCGCATTCCGCCTCGATGCCCTCGACGCCGTTGCGCACGGCGCCCTGCATGACCGTCCAGCCCTCCGGGATGTCGACGACCTGTTCGGCGCCGCCGTGTTCGATGAAGGTGACCTTCGCCATGGCGTATCTCTCCCCGATGGTTAGGCGACCGCCAGATCCAGGCGCGTCGGGCTGCGGAAGGTGGTGGAGGGCATCCAGGGCAGGTGCTCCTGCACGCGGGCGAACTCCGGCACGCGCTTCAGGAACTCCTCGAACGCCACGCGGGTGGCGAGGCGCGCGAAGGAGGTGCCGAGGCAGGCGTGCACGCCGCCGCCGAAGCCCAGGTGCCCCTTGGGCTTGCGGTCGATGTCGTAGACGTCCGGGTTCCGGAACTGCCGCTCGTCGCGGTTGCCCGCACCGTAGGCGAGGCAGACGAAGTCCCCCTCGCGCATGGTCTGGCCGTGCACCACCGTGTCCTTCTGCAGGCAGCGGCGGAAGCGCTGGGCCGAGGTGTTGAAGCGCAGCGACTCCTCGATCGCGTCGGGGATCAGCGCCGGGTTGGACGCCAGCCGGCGGCGGGCGTCGGCATGGTCGGCGAGGTTCAGCGCGAACATGGTCAGGAAGCCCGACAGCGATTCGATGCCGGCCATGATCAGCGTGGTGATGGTCATCTGCACCTCGCGGTCGGCCAGCTTCTCGCCGTCGATCTCCGCCTGGATCAGCGCGGTGATCAGGTCGTCGCCCGGCTCGCGCTTGCGCAGCTCCACCATCTGGCGGGCGTAGTCGCCCATCCACTGGAAGGCGGCGATGTGCTCCGGCCCCTTCTGGCGGGTCTTGGGGTCGGACTGCACCATCAGCACGGCCTTGTCGCGCACCTCGCGCTCGTTCTCGCGCGGCAGGTTGAACAGGCCGAACAGCACGTCCACCGTCACCTTGCTGGAGAAATCGGCGACGAAGTCGAAGCTCCTCTCCCCCTTCACCGCGTCCAGCGCCCGGTTGGCGGAGGCGCGCACCGGGTCGACCAGCCCTTCCACCGCCTTCTTGGTGAAGGCGAACTGGACGAGGCTGCGCAGGCGGTCGTGCCGGGGCGGGTCGGTGGTGCCCAGCGTGGCGCCGGCGCGGTTGGGCAGCTCGTCCATCAGGTTTCCCTTGGCCGAGGAATAGGTCTCCCAGTCGTTCAGCGCGGTGACGATGTCGTCGTAACGCGACAGCACCCACATGTTGGCTTCCTCGCTCCAGAAGCACGGGTGCTCGTCGCGCAGCGTCTTGTAGAAGGGGAACGGGTCGGCGTCGACGGCCGGCGAGTACGGATCGAAGCGGAACATGGCGCGGTCCTCCATCGGTCCCCGGATGCGGGGTGTTCTTGTTTCTTTGTTCGCGCCCAGGATAGTCCGCGCACTCCAGCGCCGGAATGGACGAAGGCGGCAAAAGATTGTACTTTCCGGACAAAATCGATGATCCGGAGGATTCGCGGCATGACGACGCAGGAACCGGCGGCCAACCGGCGCAACGCCATCCCGCTGTTCGCCCTCTATGGCGAGGAGGCGCAGGCCGCCGACGCCGAGTTCGTCCACGTCGAGGACATCCAGAGCCGCAGCCGCCTGTACAATTGGGAAATCCGCTCGCACGCCCACCGCGGCCTGTTCCAGACGGTCGTGGTGCTGGAGGGCGGGGCCGACGTGCACTTGGACGACCGCACGGCATCGGTGACGGCCCCCTGCGCCATCGTCATCCCGCCGGCCGTCGTGCACGCCTTCCAGTTCCTGCCGGACACGCAGGGTTTCGTGCTGACCGTGGCGGAGGCGATGCTGTTCGGCGGCCTGTCGGGGGGGGGCAGCGCGCACAGCCGCCCGCTGTTCGAGACGCTGTTCCTGGAGCCGTGCGTCGTCGACCTCGCCCGCGACCCGGTGTCCGCCGGCCGCGTCGCCGCCCTGCTGGACCAGCTGATGGCGGAGTTCCGCTGGCCGCAGCTCGGCCGCGCGATGATGTGCGAGTGGCTGGTGCGCGGCGTTCTGCTGCTGTTGGAACGCCAGCGGGCGGCAACGGCCGGCGGCACCCGGTCGGAGCGCGTGCGCACGGAGCTGTTCTCGCGCTTCCGCGCCTTGGTGGAGGAGCATTACGCCGAGCACTGGCCGGTCCCCCGCTACGCCGAGGCGCTGGGCCTGACCGAGCGCCGGCTGAACCGGCTGTGCCGCGTGCTGGTGAACCGCTCGGCCTTCGAGGTGGTGCAGGACCGCCTGCTGCTGGAGGCGCGGCGACGGCTGATCTACATCGCCGCGCCGGTGTCACTGCTGGCCTACGAATTGGGGTTCCAGGACCCGGCTTACTTCAACCGCTTCTTCAAGAAGCTGACCGGGGTGACGCCGGCGGCGTTCCGGAAACGGGAACGGGGTAGCCCATTGGACAAATCCGACAACACGAAGGAACCGTAGGTTGGGCCGCGCTGGCGCTTGGCCCAACCTACGAATCACGCCACCGCCACGGCCCCTTCCGCCGCCGGAGGGCGGCGCCCATGGCCGCCGTTGCGCACGCCGATCAGGCGGTCGAGCGTCGCATGGTCGGCCAGCAGGTCGGCGCTGCGGGCGGCGTGGGCGACCATGCCGCGCTCCAGCACCACCGCGTGCCGGGTGAGCCGCAGCGCCAGATGCGCGTGCTGCTCCACCAGGATCACCGCCATCCCCTCCTCCTCCACCATGCGGCGGATGCAGGCCTGGATCTCCTCGACGATCACGGGGGCGAGGCCCTCCATCGGCTCGTCCAGCAGCAGCAGCGACGGGTTGGTCATCAGCGCGCGGCCCAGCGCCAGCATCTGCTGCTCGCCGCCCGACAGATGATTGCCCATGTTGCGCCGCCGCTCCTTCAGACGCGGGAACAAGCCATAGACGGCGTCCACGTCCCAGCGCCCGCGGCGCGCCGCCACGGTCAGGTTCTCCTCCACGGTGAGCGAGGGGAAGATATCGCGCTCCTGCGCCACCCAGCCCAGGCCGGCGCGGGCGCGGGCGTGCGGCGGCAGGTTAAGCAACTCGCGGCCCAGCAGCTTGACGGAGCCGCCGCGCACGCGGGTGTGGCCCATCAGCGTGGCCAGCAGCGTCGTCTTGCCCATGCCATTGCGGCCCAGCAGCGCCAGCGTGTCGCCCGGCGCCATGGAAAAGGACACGCCCTCCAGCACCAGCGCCTCGCCGTAGCCGGCGTCGAGGTCCGCGACCTCCAGCAGCATCTCAGGCATGTCCGCCACTCCCCAGGTAGACGTCGCGCACGCGCTGGTCCTCGCCGATCTCGTCGGGCGTGCCCTCGCACAGCACCTCGCCGGCCACCAGCACGGTGATCCGCTCGGCGAAGCGGAAAACAAGGTCCATATCGTGCTCGATGAACAGGATGGCGATGTCGCCCGGCAGGGCCGAGATCACCTCGAACAGCTCCGCACTCTCGCGCGCCGGCACGCCGGCCGCCGGCTCGTCCAGCAGCAGCACCCTGGGCTCGGCGGCCAGCGCCAGCGCGATCTCGACGAGGCGCTGGCGGCCGTAGGCCAGTTCGCGCGTGCGCCGGGTGGCGTCGCTGCCCAGGCCCAGCCGCTCCAGCAGCGTGTAGGCCTCCTCCACCTGCGCGCGGCAGCGCTTCAGGCCGAAGTGCCACGCACCGCCCAGGCCGCGCCGCTCGCACACCGCCAGGGTGACGGCCTCCAGTGGCGTGAGGTCGGGGAACAGGGTGTTGATCTGAAAGGTGCGCGACAGCCCGCGCTTGACGCGCTGGTCGGCCGCCGTGGCCGTCACGTCGGCGCCGCCCAGCAGGACGCGGCCGGCGCTGGGCTTGTAGACGCCGGTCAGCAGGTTGATGAAGGTCGTCTTGCCCGCCCCGTTCGGGCCGATCAGCGCGTGCCGCGCGCTGACGGGAAGGCGGAAGCTGACGTTGCGGGTCACCGCCAGCGATCCGAAGTTCATGAACAGGCCCTCGGTGGCCAACGCTGCCGTGCTCATCGGGCGTTCCTCCGGCGCTGAACGAAGCGAAGCAGGTTCTCCAGCCCTCCGAGAATGCCGCCACGGGCGAACATCACCACCAGCACCAGCATGAGGCCGAGCCAGAAGAACCAGTATTGCGGGTTGGCAGAGGCCAGCAGGTCGCGCCCCACCATGAAGACGGCAGCACCAATGAGCGCGCCGTACAGCCGCCCGGTGCCGCCCAGGATCAGAATGATCAGCACCTCGGCCGAACGCTGGAAGCTCAGCACCTCCAGCGAAACGAATTCGGTGGTCTGCGCCAGCAGCGCCCCCGCCACGCCGGCCAGCGCGGCGGACATGGTGTAGACGGTGCGGATGCGGCTGCGCATGGGCGACCCGATGGCCGGCATGCGCCGCCCGTTCTCGCGGATGCCGCGCAAACTGAGCCCGAAGGGCGAATTCACCAGCCCCCGCGCCAGACAGAACATGGCGAACACCACGCCCAGCGCGTAGAGGTAGGCGGTGCGCCCGAACAGGTCGAAGCCGAACAGGCCCAGCACCGGCGCCATGGTGACGCCCTGCAGCCCATCGTCGCCGCCGGTGATCCACGATAGGCGGTTCGCCAGTTCGTGCAGCAGGATGGTGACGCCCATGGTGATCATCAGCATGGCGATGCCGTGAACCCGCACGATCAGGTGGCTGCTGGCGTAGCCGACGACCGCCGCCGCCGCCGCCGCCAGGGCGAGCCCACTGAACGGTTCCCCCCACCCCGCCTGCGCCAGCAGGCCGGCGGCATAGGCGCCGACGCCGAAGAACGCCGCGTGCCCCAGCGAGACCAGCCCCGTGTAGCCGACCAGCAGGTCGAGCGACAGCGCGAACAGCCCGGTGATCAGCACCTGGGCGCCCAGCATCAGATGGTCGGGAAACAGAAAGAACACCGCCACCGTGAAGGCCCAGAAGGCGATCTCCGGCGCCCGCCAGCGGCCCTTGTCCAGGACGGAGAGGACCGGATTCCCGGAGCGCACGAAGGGGACCATGGCCTTGGCTCCCGCCGGTTGGTCGTTGTCGGTTGTGGCGGTCACGGGACTACCTCCGTCCGAAGAGGCCGGCCGGGCGCCACAGCAGGACGCCGACCATGACGGCGTACAGCGTGAAGGCGCCGGCTTCCGGCACGTAGTACTTGCCCGCCGTGTCGCAGATGCCCAGCAGCAGCGCCGCCACCAGCGTACCCTTGATGGACCCCAGACCGCCCACCGACACGACCAGGAGGAAGTATACCATGTTCTTGATGGGAAACGCCGGGTCGAGGCCGATCAGGTTGATGCCCAACGCGCCGCCCAGCCCGGCCAGCCCGCTGCCCACCGCGAAGGTGGCGGTGAACACGAAGTTCACGTCGATGCCCAGCCCGTAGGCCATGCGCCGGTTGTCCACCGCCGCGCGCACCTGGGCGCCGAAGCGCGTGTGCTCCAGCCCGAAGACCAGGGCGGCGGTGACGATGCCGCTGACGACGATGAGGAACAGCCGATAGGCGCTGGCCTCGAAGCCGAACAGGGAGACCTGCCCCGACAGGTACGGCGGCATCTGCACCGGCTGCTGCGACGGCCCCCACACGAAGGTGGCGCCGGCCACCGACATGAAGACCAGCCCGATGGTGAACAGCACCTGGTCCAACTCGCCCGCCCGGTACAGGCGGCGGTAGAGCGTGCGCTCCGCCACCACGCTGACGGCGGCGGTCGCGGCGAAGGCGGCGGGCAGCGTCACCAGGAACGGCCAGCCCGCTACCCCCATCAGCGTCACCGCCAGATAGCCGCCCAGCATGGCGAAGGCGCCGTGGGCGAGGTTGACGAACCCCATCATGCCCATGGTCACGGACAGGCCACCGGCCATCAGGAACAGCAACACCCCATAGGCGACCCCGTTGAACAGGACGCCCAAAACGCTCTCGAACATGGGTCAGCCTTCCCTATTCCCGAAAACGGGCCCAAAAATCGGGTGCGGTGAGTGGGACGGAGCCGCCGGGCGGGCCAGGGGAACGATGCCGCCCGGCGGTCCATCCCGCCCGGATTACTTTCCAGGGTCCTTGACCTGCTCGATCCTGTCGAACTCGACGTTCACCAGCTTGCCGCCCACCCGCTCGACCTTGCGGATATAGACGGTCTGCACGATGTCGCGGGTTTCCGGGTCGATGGAGATGGGCCCGCGCGGGCTTTCCATCTTCGTGTTCTTCAGGAGTTCGACCGTCTTGTCCGGGTCGACCTTGCCGTTCTGCGCCTTGATGGCCGCGGCGATGGCCGCCATGCCGTCGTAACCGGCCACCGACATGAAGTTCGGGCGAACCTGCGGGAACGCCTGCTCGTACGCCGCCGTGTAGGCCTTGTTGGCGGCCGAATCATGCGCGTATGAGTAGTGGAAGCTGGTCACCAGCCCCAGCGCCGCATCGCCCAGCGATTCGATCAGGCCGTCGTCGGTCAGGTCGCCGGCCGCCAGCAGCTTCACACCGGCCTGCAGCAGCCCGTATTCCTGCCACGTCTTCACGAAGGCGTTGCCCTGCTCGCCCGCCGGCAGGAAGACGAAGACCGCCTCCGGCCTGGTGTCCTTCACCTTCTGGATGTAGGCGGAGAACTCCGGGTTCTTCAGCGGCACGCGCACCTCGCCGGCCACCTTGCCGCCCGCCGCCGTGAAGCCCTTTTTGAAGGCGGCCTCGGCGTCGTGCCCGGGGCCGTAGTCGGAGACGATGGTGTAGACCGACTTGACCCCGGTGCGCGCCGCCCACACGCCGAACGGCTCGTTGATCTGCGCCTGCGTGAAGGAGAAGCGCACGACGTACGGCGACTTGGTCGTGATGCTCGACGTCGCCGCGTTCATGACGACCATCGGCTTCTTGCCGTCGGTGGCGATCTGCGCGCCGACGAAGGCGTTCGGCGTGAAGCCGAAGCCGGCCAGCAGGTCGACCTTCTCGCGCACGACCAGCTCCTGCGCCAGACGCTTGACGATGTCCGGTGCCGGGCCGGTGGAGTCCTTGCGCACCAGTTCGATCTTGCGCCCGGCCACCGTATCGCCGTGCTGCTTGAGGTAGAGCTGGATGCCGTTGTCGATCTGCCGGCCATAATCGGCGAACGGGCCGGAGAACGGCAGGATCAGCCCGATCCTGACGGGATCGGCGGCCTGTGCGGCGGTCGTCTGAACGGACAGGGCCGCGAACAGGACGCCGGCGAATGCACCCATAAAACGCGTGCTGGTAAAACGCGTGCTGGTCATGGACATCTCCTCCCCAGGAGCATGCAGCGGGCTGGCACGCTGGCCGGCCCGCGGATTGGCCTTGTCGTTATCCGGCGGCGGCCGGCGCCGCGGCGTCCTGCTCGTCGTAGATCTTGTTCAGCACCTCGCCGGCCAGATTGAACGCCGGCAGGCCGCGGAACAGGAAGGCGAGGCCGGCCACGTCGTGCAGTTCCTTCTTGGTCGCACCGGCGCGCATGGCGCCGCGGGCGTGGTACTCGGCGGCCGGCGCGACATGCGACAGCAGGATGCCGAACAGGATCATCTGCGCGGTCTTGACGTCCATGCCCGACGGATACATGGCCTTCTCGCGGATCTTCTCGACCATGTCGAGCAGCTCCGGGTCGCATTCCAGCCCGGCGCGCAGGCGCTGCTGGATGCGCGGCGGCACGAAGCCGATGAGGTCGGTGTAAAGCTTCTCGTACTCTTCCTTCGTGCTCAAGACGTCCTCCCGTTTCGACGAATGCAGGCCTGCCCGCGTCAGGCGGCGGGGGTCAGGCAGATGTTGGCGTTGCCGCTGCCGGAGCTTTGCGCGTAGTCGCCGTACTGGCGCCCGATGACGGCGCCGTGTTCCAGGGCCAGAACCTCGGCCGCCCCCAGCATGCCGCTGATCGTCCGCCCGCCCATTTCCGCCGCCGCGGCGCGGCAGTAGATGGGGCTCCAGTCCAGCAGTTCGCGCACGTGGCCGGCCGTCGCCAGCTCGATGAAGCGGCGGTCCATGTCGATGCGCTCCGGCGTCGGCCAGCGCTCCGGCCCGCGCTCCACCGCGTGCGACAGCGCGCAGCTCGACAGGAAGACGACGCGCTTGCCCAGCGCCCTGGCGGTCTGTTGGACGATCCGCGCGACCCGGCGGTTCTCGGTCAGGTCGGAGCAGATGACGGTGGGCAGCACGACCACCGGCACCTCGGCATCCGGGTCCAGGTACTTCAGCGGCACGTAGGAGGCGTAGTCCCAGTGCAGGTGCTCGCTGTCCGTGGCAGTGCCGGGCACGCCGCCGTCCCGCATCGCGGCGGCCAGAGACCGGGCGAAGGCCGGATCCCCGGCCCGGCGGTAAGGCACGCCGGGAATGAGGTCCGGCGCCTCGTCGGCGATGCACACGCCCTCGTGCACGGCGTGCGCGGTGACGTACCAGTTGAAGGTGGACACCCAGTGCGCGGACTGCAGGACGAACAGATCCGGCTTCATGGCGCGCAGGTCGCGGCCCAGCTCGCGCAAGCCGCGTATCAGGCCGTGCTGGAAGGGCGGCGCGTTCTCCTCAATGCCGATGCGCGGCGTGTGCGCGACGACGGCGGCGGCGATCAGTCCGGCGGACATGCGGTTTTCCCGTTGTGGTTCCGTCGCGGGGCTTGTGATGCCCCGTCCTCCCTCGGTGATCGAAACGATAACGGAGGCGCATTGTCGGCGCAACGGGAAATTATCGATGATTCGGTTTGACATCGCTTGATCACCCCGCCTAAAGTGCGGTCATAGCGACCGACAGAACGCGCCGGTCAGGCGCGCCCCCGCTTCAGGAGGAAACCCCGCCCATGCCCGCCACCCGCGAACCGATTCTCGACATCGCCCACCTCGACCACGTCGAACTGCTCACCCCGAAGCCGGAGGAGAGCCTGTGGTTCTTCCACGATGTGCTGGGCATGGAGGAGGTGCACCGCGTGGGCGATTCGGTCTATCTGCGCTGCTACGGGGACTATCAGAAGTTCTCGCTGAAGCTGACGGCGGCGAAGCAGGCGGGTGTGGCGCGCATAGGCTGGCGCGTGGTCAGCCCGCAGGCGCTGGAGCGCCGCGCCGCCGCCATCGAGGCGCAGGGGCTGGGGCGCGGCTGGTGCGACGGCGATTTCGGATTCGGCAAGACCTTCCGCTTCGAGGATCCCGACGGCCACCCGATGGAGATCTTCTTCGAGCAGGAACGCTACGTGCCGCCGGCCGACATGCGCTCGTCCCTGAAAAACCAGCCGGCGCGCTTCACCGGGCGCGGCGTCGGCGTGAAGCGCATCGACCACCTCGCCGTGCTGTGCGGCAACGTCGAGAAGAACCGTGAGTTCATGATCGACACGCTGGGCTTCCAGTTGCGCGAACAGGTGATCTTCGACGAAGGCAAGACCGAGATCGGCTCGTGGATGAGCGTGACGCCGATCCACCACAACATCGCCTACGTGAAAGACGCCGCCGCCAAGGGGCGCAGCGGGCGCCTGCACCACTTCAGCATGTGGGTGGACAACCGCGACGACGTGCTGCGCGCCGCCGACCTCTACCGCGAGAACGGCGTCTACATCGAGGCCGGACCGTCCCGCCACAACCTGTCGCAGGCCTTCTATCTCTACGCCTACGAGCCGGGCGGCAACCGGATCGAAGTCTATTCCGGCGGCTATCTCGTCTTCGCCCCGGATTACGAGCCGGTCACCTGGAACGAGGCGGAACGCGGCCCTGGCGTGCATTGGGGCCAGCCGCTGCCCCCCAGCTTCGGCCAGTACGCCACCCCGCCCGTGCCGCTCGAACCGGCCTCCGCCGGCGAAGAGGCCAAGGTTCCCGCCATTGACCCGTTGTAAGCCATGGGCGGCGACACGTTCGACGACGAGGACCTGATCACCATCAGCGTGCTCGGCACCGCCCACGCGGTGCCGGCCGGCGTGACCCTGCTGAACGCGCTGCGCAAGGCGGGGCGGCCGTATCTGGCCGGATGCGGCTGTCGGGTGGGGGCGTGCGGGGAGTGCGCCACCACCTACCGCCTCCCCGGCAATCCCGCGCTGATGCGTGACTACGCCTGCGTCGTGAAGGTGGAACCCGGCATGCAGGTGCTGGACGTGCCGTTCGGCTGGGCCCTGGCCTGCCGGCGCGCCCAAGATCGACGGTAGGCAAAATCGATAATCCGCTCTCGGGCCGATGATCTTGCCCTCGTTTGCCCGCGGTGCCATATTCCTTTCGTGCGGCAAGCGCTGCCGCGCCTGAGAAAAGAGGACCCCTCCCGTGGCCGCAGACCCGTCGAAACCGGAAGCCCGCACCCTGGTGCAGCAGGCCTACCACGCCCTGCGCGAGGACATCCTGTCCGGCGGTCTGGAGCCCGGAAGCTGGCTGCGCATCGACGCGCTGCGCGCCCGTTACGACATCGGCCCCACCCCGATCCGCGAGGCGCTGTCGCGCCTGAGTTCCGAAGGCTTCGTCGTCAGCGAGGAAAACCGCGGCTTCCGCATCCCCCCGGTGTCGCTGGAGGACCTGCGCGACGTGACCAACCAGCGCAAGCTGGTGGAGTGCGCCGCGCTCCGCGCCGCCATCGAGCGCGCCGACGAGGAGTTCGAGTCGGCCGTCGTCGCCTCCTACTACCGCCTCTCCCGTGTCGAGGAGCGGCTGGCCGGCAAGGACCCCGCCGTGCGCGCGGAGTGGGAGCAGCGCCACCGCGAGTTCCACCGCGCCCTCAACCTCGGTGCCAACTCGCCCTGGCTGGAGCGCTTCCAGGAGCTGCTGTACGATCAGGCCGACCGCTACCGCCGCCTCTACCTGCCCGAGGTGAACGTGCCCCAGCAGGTGCACGAGGACCACAAGCGGATCATGGAACTGGTCGTCGCCCGCAAGCCGGATGAAGCCTGCGCCCTGCTGGCCGAGCACATCGAGCGCGTCTACCAGATCGCCAGCCAGTCCTCCTTCTTCCGCAAACGGTCGGCGGCGGCGTAATCCCATGGATCTCGGCCTGGAGGGCAAGGTCGCGCTGGTCACCGGCGGCAGCCGCGGCATCGGCGCCGCCACCGCGCTGGAATTGGCGCGCGAGGGCGTGGACACCATCCTCGTCGGCCGTGACTCCGCCACGGCGGCCCGCACCGCCGAGGCCATCGAATCCGAGACCAGCCGCCGCTCCCTCCCCCTCGCCGCCGACCTGCGCGACTCCGGTGCCGCCGACGACGTGGTCGCCAAGGCGGTGGCCGCGTTCGGCCGGCTCGACATCCTGGTCAACAGCGCCGGCGCCACCACGCACGGCGACCTGTTCGCGCTGACCGACGAGAACTGGCAAGACGGATTCGCGCTGAAGTTCCACGGCACCGTCCGCATGTGCCGCGCCGCGTGGCCGCACCTCGCGGCGGGCGGCGGAGCGGTGGTCACCATCATCGGCGTCGCCTCGCGCACGCCGATGCCGCAGGCCATGGTCGTCGGCTCCGTCAATTCCGCGCTCCTCAGCTTCACCAAGGCGCTGTCGGACCTGGGTGCGCGCGACGGCGTGCGGGTGAACGCCATCAACCCCGGCTTTGTCGCGACCGACCGCCTGACCCGCCGCCTCGATTCGACGGCGCAGGCGCAGGGCATCACGCGCGAGGATGCCGCCGCCGCCCTGTTGAAGACGTTGGGCATCAGCCGCTTCGGCAAGCCGGAAGAAATCGGTCGCCTCGCCTGCTTCCTGGCCTCACCCCGCGCCGGCTACCTCCAGGGTGCAGCCGTGGACGCCGACGGCGGCCTGACCAAGGGCATTTGACGGCCCCACATTCCTTTCCGTCATAACGGATGTTGGGTCGCCCTTCGGCTGGCCCAACCTGTGGTGCTGAAGGCTTGACCTGCGAGAAAGCGATACAATTTCAGCAGAAGCCTGTTGCACGACGTGTCACTTTGTCGCAGGCTATGTCCGAACAAACGAGTCAGGAATGCGGGAGGGACGCTGAATGTACACGCAGGGCCTGGACCAGAAGCCGGAGGGCGACGTGATACCGCTTGCCCAGGACAAGGGCGAGCAGGAGCGTCGGTTCCAGGAACGGGTCGACGCCGAGGAGAAGATCGAACCGCGCGACTGGATGCCCGAGGGCTACCGCCGCACGCTGGTCCGCCAGATCTCCCAGCACGCGCATTCGGAAATCGTCGGCATGCTGCCGGAGGGCAACTGGATCACCCGCGCGCCCAGCCTGCGCCGCAAGGTGGCCCTGCTCGCCAAGGTGCAGGACGAGGGCGGGCACGGCCTCTACCTCTACAGCGCGGCCGAGACGCTGGGCGTCTCGCGCGACGAGCTGGTGCGGCAGTTGCTCACCGGCAAGGCCAAGTATTCCAGCATCTTCAACTATCCCACGCTGACGTGGGCCGACATCGGCGCCATCGGCTGGCTGGTGGACGGTGCCGCCATCATGAATCAGGTGCCGCTCTGCCGCTGCTCCTACGGCCCCTACGCGCGCGCCATGGTGCGCATCTGCCGCGAGGAGAGCTTCCACCAGCGCCAGGGCTACGAGATCATGCTGACGCTGGCCAAGGGCACGGCGGAGCAGAAGCGGATGGCGCAGGATGCGCTGAATCGCTGGTGGTGGCCGTCCCTGATGATGTTCGGCCCCAACGACGAGCACTCCGCCCACTCCGCCCAGAACATGGCGTGGAAGATCAAGCGCTTCTCCAACGACGAGTTGCGCCAGCGCTTCGTTGACGCCACGGTGCCGCAGGCCGACTACCTGGGCCTCACCGTCCCCGACCCGGAGCTGCGCTTCAACGCCGAGACCGGCCATTACGAGTTCGGCGCCATCGACTGGAGCGAGTTCGAGCAGGTCCTGAAGGGCAACGGCCCCTGCAACCGCGAACGCCTGGAAGCCCGCCGCGAGGCCTGGGACGAGGGCGCCTGGGTGCGCGAGGCGGCCCTGGCGCACGCAAAGAAGCGCGAGGCCCGCGCCATGAAAAAAGCTGGTTGAGAGAGGAAACGAGACTATGGCCCGCAACGAATGGCCGCTGTTCGAGGTGTTCATCCGCCCGAAGAACGGCCTCAGCCACAAGCACGTCGGCAGCCTGCACGCCGCCGACCCGCGCATGGCGCTGGAAAACGCCCGCGACGTCTACACGCGGCGCGGCGAAGGGGTGAGCATCTGGGTGGTGCCGGCGGCGGCGATTTCCGCGTCGGAGCCGGGCGACAAGGAATCCTTCTTCGAGCCGGCCGACGACAAGGTCTACCGCCATCCGACCTTCTACGACATCCCCGACGACGTGAAGAACATCTGAGCGGGCGCCGAACCATGACCCAGCAAGACGCCCTGTTCGAATACCTGCTGCGCCTGGGCGACACCAGCCTCGCGCTCGGCCACCGCCTGTCCGAATGGTGCGGCCACGCGCCCGAGCTTGAGGAAGACGTGGCGCTCACCAACCTGGCGCTCGACCTCGTCGGCCACGCGCGGATGCTGCTGACCTACGCCGGAGAGGTGGAGGGCAAGGGCCGCGACGAGGACCGCCTCGCCTACCACCGCGACGTCTTCGACTACCGCAACCACCTGATGGTCGAGCAGCCCAACCGCGACTTCGGCCACACCATCGCGCGCCAGTTCCTGCACGACGCCTGGGCGCTGGAGCTGTACGAACGCCTCACATCCTCCACCGACGCCAATCTCGCCGGCATCGCCGCCAAGGCGGTGAAGGAGAAGCGCTATCACCTGCGCCACAGCGCCGAGTGGGTCGTGCGCCTGGGCGACGGCACCGACGTCAGCCACGCCAAAATGGCCGACGCCTTCGACCGCCTCTGGCGCTTCACGCCGGAGATGTTCGAGGCCGACGAGGTGGAACGCACCCTGGCGGCGGCTGGCATCGCCCCCGACCCGGACAGCCTGCGCCCGGCCTGGGAGGCGCGCGTCGACGGCGTGCTGGCGGAGGCCACCCTGCCGGCCCGCCCCGCCGTGGTCGGCCAGACCGGCGGGCGCAGCGGCCGGCATGGCGAGCACCTCGGCTACCTTCTGGCCGAGATGCAGTACCTGCAGCGCGCCTATCCCGGCGCCACGTGGTGACGGCATGACCGATCATCCGGCCGTCTGGGGACCGGAGCCGGGCGCCGGCCCGGCGGTGCGCGCCGCGTGGGACGCGCTCCGCACCGTCATGGACCCGGAGATCCCGGTGCTCAGCGTCGTCGATCTGGGCATGATCCGCGCGGTGGAGATGGGCGACGGCGGGCGGCTGCGCGTCGCCGTGTCGCCCACTTACTCCGGCTGCCCGGCCACCGGCATCATCACGCTGGAGGTCGCCCGCGCGCTGGACGCGGCCGGATTCAGGGACGCCGAGGTGACGACCGCCGTCTTCCCGCCCTGGACCACCGACTGGATCAGCGAGGAGGGCCGCGCCCGTCTGGCCGAATCCGGCATCGCCCCGCCGCCCCGCGGCGCCGGCAAGCGGGCACTGGTGGCGCCGGACGAGACGGTCGCCTGCCCGCACTGCGGCTCCACCGAGACGGAGCTGGTCAGCGCCTTTGGCTCCACCGCGTGCAAGGCGTTGCACCGCTGCCGCTCCTGCCTGGAACCCTTCGATTCCTTCAAATGCATTTGAGAGCCGCGCCCCATGACGCCCAAATTCCATTCCCTCACCGTCGCCGACGTGCGGCGGGAGACCGACGACACCGTCTCCATCGCCTTCACCGTCCCTGACGACCTTCGCGACGCCTACACCTACGCGCACGGCCAGTACCTGACGCTGCGCACGCACATTGGCGGGGAGGAGGTGCGGCGCTCCTACTCCATCTGCTCCGGCGTGGACGACGGCGAACTGCGCGTGGCGATCAAGCAGGTCCCCGGCGGCCTGTTCTCCACCTGGGCAAACGAGGGGCTGAAGCCCGGCGACGCGCTGGACGTGATGACGCCCATGGGCCGCTTCACCGTCCCGGTCGATCCCGACGCGTCGCGCACCTATCTGGCCTTCGCCGCCGGCAGCGGCATCACGCCGGTCATGTCGATCTTGAAGACCGTGCTGGCGCGCGAGCCGAAGAGCCGTTTCGTGCTGGTCTACGGCAACCGCACCGTGCCCTCCATCATCTTCCGCGAAGAGCTGGAGGACCTGAAGGACCGCTACCTCGCCCGCCTCAGCCTGCACCACGTGCTGAGCCGCGAGCCGGACGAGTCCGGCCTGCTGTCCGGCCGCATCGACAAGGATCTGGTCGAGCAGGCGTGCCGCACGCTGGTCGATCCCGCGGACCTGGACGCCGTGTTCGTCTGCGGCCCGCAGGGCATGATCGAGACCGTGCGCGCCACGCTGATCGAGCACGGCACGCCGCCTGACCGCATCCACGTCGAACTGTTCACCACCGGCATCGACACCACGCGCCGCGCCCCCGTGCAGCAGCACCAGCCTGTCGAGGCGCTGACCGACGCCTGCGACGTGACGGTGGTCCTGGACGGCAAGCAGCGGCGCTTCGCGCTCCCCTACGGCACCGACGTCATCCTGGACGCGGCGCACCGGGCCGGCGCCGACCTGCCCTATTCGTGCAAGAGCGGCGTGTGCTGCACCTGCCGCGCCAAGGTGGTCGAGGGCAAGGTGGAGATGGCGCAGAACTATTCGCTGGAACCGTGGGAGGTCGAGGCCGGTTACGTCCTCACCTGCCAGTCGCGGCCATTGACCGAGCGCGTCGTCATCGACTTCGACGCGCCGTGAGTTTCCGATGTTGGGTTTTCATTTCGCTCAACCCAACCTACGCGGCGCGTTTCCGTAGGCTGGGTTGAGCCGCAGGCGAAAACCCAACGTCTTCCCTCCGTCCCCACACGCGCGCCCGCACGCGCATCTGCGTCCGGCAGTCGTCGGAGCAGTAGAGCGGCGCCGGGCCGCGGGTGCTGGGGCGGTGGAACGGCCGGCCGCAGCAGGCGCAGTGCAGCGGGCGGGCGTGGTTCGTCGGGCGGGGCATGGGACTGCGCATGTCTGGTTGCGATGCGCGTGACCATACGAAGGCCATGTTACAGTTTCTCGCGCGCCGCCCTCCGTCGGAAGACGTAGGCGCTTATTCGAACGGCAGGCCCACGTAGTTCTCGGCCAGCGCCTGCGCCACCGCGCGGGACGCCACGACGCCCTCCAGCTCGGCGAGCTGGCGGCGCCGGTCGAAGGGGTTGCCGGCCGGGTCCCGGTGCAGCATCTGCGTCATCCACCAGGAAAAGTGCTGCACCCGCCAAACCCGGCGCAGGCAGGCTTCCGAATACGCGTTCAGCAAATCCGTCCGCCCCCGCCCATAGAACGCGTCCAGTGCGCGGGCCAGCACGCGCACGTCGGCCACCGCGAGGTTCATGCCCTTGGCCCCCGTCGGCGGCACGATGTGCGCGGCGTCGCCGGCCAGGAACAGGCGCCCGAACCGCATCGGCTCGGCCACGAAGCTGCGCATCGCCGTGATGCCCTTCTGCAGGATCGGCCCTTCGGTCAGCGACCAGCCTTCCTCCGGGGCGGCAAAACGGCGGTGCATCTCCTCCCAGATGCGCGCGTCGGGCCACGCGGCGATGTCGTCCTCGGGCGAGACCTGGATGTACAGCCGCGACAGTTCCGGCGAGCGCATGCTCAGCAGCGCGAAACCGCGCTCGTGGCTGGTGTAGATCAGTTCGTCCGACGATGGCGGCGCCTCCGCCAGGATGCCCAGCCAGGCGTAGGGGTAGACGCGCTCGTACGCGGTGATGGCGCCGGCCGGCACGGCGGCGCGGCACACGCCGCGGAACCCGTCGCACCCCGCCACGAAGTCGCAGTCGATCGCATCGTCCCGCCCGTCCGGCCCGCGGATTCGGATGCGCGGCGCCGGCCCGTCGATGGCCTCCACGCCCAGCGCCGCCGTCTCGAACAGGATCGGCAGGCCGGCGGCCAGCCGCGCGGCGATCAAATCCTTCACCACCTCGTGCTGGCCGTAGACGGTCACGGCGTGCCCGGTCAGATCGGCGAAGTCGACGCGGTGCGTGCGCCCCTCGAAGCGGAGCTCGATCCCATGGTGCAGCAGCCGTTCGCCCAGCAGCCGCTCGCCCACGCCGGTCTCGATCAGCAGATCGGCGGTTCCCTGCTCCAGCACCCCGGCGCGGATGCGGTGCTCGCAATACTCCCGGCTGCGGTCCTCGACGATGACGGACTCGATGCCGTGGAGGTGCAGGAGATGGGCAAGCACCAGACCGGCCGGGCCGGCGCCGACGATGCCGACCTGCGTCCTCATCGCCCCGCCCTCCCCAGCACGCGATCCCCCAAAACACGATCAATGAACGTCTGCGCGGCGCCGACGTAGGCCAGCGGCTCGAACAGCCGGTCGAGGTCGGCGGACGTCAGCGCCCCGGTCACCTCCGCGTCCTCCTCCAGCACCGCGCGCAGGGGGCGCCGCTCGGCGGCGGCGCGGTGGCTGGCACCGGCGACGCGCTCGTGCGCTTCCATGCGCCCCAGCCGGCCGGCCAGCGCCATGGCCACCGCCTCCGCCATGATCAGCCCGTCGGTGAGGTCCAGGTTGTGGCGCATGCGCGCCGTGTCGACCTCCAGCCCCTCGATGGCGTCCGCCGCGTGGCGCGCGGCACCGGCCGCCAGCCGTCCCAGATCCGGCAACGCCTGCCATTCGGCATGCCAGCCACCCAGCCCGCGCTCGTGCTCCTGCACCATGCCGGCCAGCAGCCCCGCCACCAGCCCCGGTGCCCGCACCGACGCCGCCAGCATCACCGCGCAGGCCACCGGATTGCGCTTGTGCGGCATGGTGGAGGAAACACCGCGCCCCGGCACCGCCGGCTCGAACGCCTCGCCCACCTCCACCTGCATCATCAGCGACAGGTCGCGCCCGATGCTGCCCAGCGTACCGATCAGCAAACCCAGCGCCGCGCCGAATTCCGCCACCCGGTCGCGCGCCGCGTGCCAGGGCACCGCCGGCAAAGGCAAGTCCAACTCGCGCGCCAGCGCCTCGGCCACCGGCAACGCCCTGTCGCCCAGCGAGGCCAGCGTCCCCGCCGCCCCGCCGAACTGTATCGCGAACCGCTCGCGCGCCGCCGCGATGCGCTCCCGGTCGCGGGCCAGCGCGTCGAGCCACCCGGCGGCCTTGAGCCCGAAGGTGGTCGGCAGCGCGTGCTGCATCCAGGTGCGCGCCACCATCGGCGTCGCCCGGTGCCGCTCCGCAAGGCCCGCCAACCCGTCCGCCAGCCGCCCCAGATCGGCGTCGAGCGCGGCGGTGAAGGCACGGAGCTGCAGCATCAGCCCGCTGTCCATGGCGTCCTGGCTGGTGGCGCCCCAGTGGACGTAGCGAGCCGCCTCGGCGTCCGCTTCCCGCACCCGGTGGGTCAGGTGCTTCACCATGGGAATGGCCGTGTTGCCCGCCGCCGCGGCCTCCGCCCCCATCGCCGAGAGGTCGTACAGGGCCGCGTCGCATGCCGCCGTGATGGCCGGCACGGCGCCGGCCGGGATCACGCCGACGGCGGCCTCGGCGCGGGCCAGCGCCGCCTCGAAGTCCAGCATCCCCTGCAGACGTGCGCGCGGGGTGAACAGGCGCACCGCCTCCGCCGTCGCGAACAGCGGGTCGAGCAGCGGGTCGCCGTGGGACGGATCGGTCATGTGGTCAAAACTCGAAAAACGCCGTCTCGCCCTCGCCTTGCAGGACGATGTCGAAACGGTAGGTCACCACACCGCCCATCTCCTCGCGCTCTGCCAGCAGCGTGCGGCGCACGGCCGGGTCGCCGATGGCGTTCAGCACGGGGTCGGTGTCGTTGGCCGGTTCGTCGGCGAAGTAGATCCGCGTCACCAGCCGGTCGAGCAGACCGCGCGCGAAAACCGACACCAGGATGTGCGGCGCCTGCATCGCGTTGCCGTTGCCCGGCACGAGGCCGGGCCGGACGGTGGTGAAGCGGTACATCCCCGTCCCATCCGTTGCCGCCCGCCCGAAACCGGAAAAATTCGGGTCGGCCGTTCCGTCCCGCGTGTCCTCCGGGTGGGCGTAGCGGCCGGCGGCGTCGGCCTGCCAGATCTCGATCAGCGCGTCGGTGACCGGCGCGCCGTCGCCGTCCAGCACGCGGCCCTCGACACGGATCACCGCGCCCTGCGCCCCGCCGGCCCTCAGGTCGCTCCACGCCGGCCGGTTCAGCGCCTCGTGGAAGAAGGGCCCGACCGTCTGCGAGGGCGTGGTGCCGGCGGTCATCTCACGCCTCCATCGGAGTCGCGTGGCGGCCGCGCAGCACGATGTCGAAGCGGTAGCCCAGCGCCCATTCCGCCTCGCTGAGATCGTGGTCGTAGCGGGCGATCAGACGATCTCGGGCGGCCTCGTCCGACGTGCTCATGAAGATGGGGTCGAGCGGCAGCAGCGGGTCGCCGGGGAAGTACATCTGCGTGACCAGCCGCGTGGCGAAGGCCGGGCCGAACACCGAAAAATGGATGTGCGCCGGCCGCCACGCGTTGGGCGTGTTGCGCCAGGGGTAGGCGCCGGGCCGGATGGTGAGGAAGCGGTACTCCCCCATGTCGTTGGTCAGCGCCTGCCCGCAGCCGGTGAAGTTGGGATCGAGCGGCGCGTCGTGCCGGTCGCCGGGATGGGCGTAGCGGCCAGCGGCGTTGCACTGCCACAGCTCCACCAACGTGCCCGGCACCGGGCGCCCGGCATCGTCCAGCACACGGCCGGCGACGATGATGCGCTCCCCGATGGGTGCCGCCGCATGCTGGCGCGTGAGGTCCACCCGGTCCGGCCCCGCCCGGCCGCCATCGAAACGCGGTCCCGTCACCTCCGACAGCGTCTGCTTGATGCGGACCGGCGCCCGGTGCGGGGCGCGCCTTACGGTGCTGCCGTAGGCCGGGAACAGATGCGGCGGGTTGGCGCCGGGCTGCGGGCGCGCGTAGGGCTGCGGCCGGGTCATGATCCGTCCTCCCGATCCGCCTCCTCGTACACCTCACGGGCTACGCGGAACGCCGTGTTGGCGGCCGGCACGCCGGCGTAGACGGCGAGGTGCAGCAGGATCTCCTTCACCTCGTCGCGCGTCACGCCGGTGTTCTTCGTGGCGCGGATGTGCAGCTTCAGCTCCTCCTCGTGCCCCAGGGAGGCGAGCAAGGCGATGGTCAGCATGCTGCGCGTGCGGTGGTCGAGGCCGGGGCGCGTCCACACCGCCGCCCACGCCTGCCGTGTCAGGAAATCCTGCCATTCCGCGTCGAACCCCGTGGCGCGCTGGCGGGAGCGTTCCACGTGCTTCTGCCCCAGGACGGCGGTGCGCACCGCGCGTCCCTGTTCCAGCGCGTCATCGGTCATGCCCCGTCCTTTCCTGTGCCGTCACCTCGTCGAGAAAGGCGGCGAGGTGCGCGTTGACCGCGCCCGCCTGCTCCAGCGTCGGGATGTGCCCCGCCCCCTCGATCACCGCCAGCCGGGCGCCGGGGATGGCTGCCGCCAGCTCCCGCGCCGCCGCGGGCGGGGTGGCGAGATCCTGGTCGCCGACCAGCACCAGAGTGGGGCAGCGGATGCGCGCCGCGTCCTCCCGCAAATCGGCGTCGCGGATCGCCAGCGCGCAGCCGATGTAGCCTTCGGCCGGCGTGCGGGTCAGCATGTTGGCCGCCCCGCGCACGAGGTCCGGCCGCTGCGCCCGCGCCTTTTCCGTGAACCAGCGCGCCATGACGCCGTCGCGAATGGCGGACAGGCCGTCACGGCGGATGGACGCCACGCGGTCGTCCCAGATCTGCGGCGGGCCGATGCGGCTGGCCGTATCGCACAGCACCAGCGAGGCCACCCGCTCCGCCGCCACGGAACCCAGCACCTGCGCCACCATGCCGCCGATGGACAGGCCGCAGACGTGCACCCGCCCGATCCCCAGCGCGTCCAGCAGCGCCAGCGCGTCGGCCGCCAGTTGCCCGATCAGGTAGCCGTCGCCGGCCGGCGTCAGGTCGGTCAGCCCGTGCCCGCGCATGTCGTAGCGCAGCACCCGGTAGCGGCCGTCGAGGTGTGCCGCCTGCGGGTCCCAGACGTGGAAGTTGGTGCCCAGCGAGTTGGCGAACAGCACGGCCGGCGCGTCGGCCGGCCCGGTCAGATCGTAGTGGACCGTCAGGTCCCCGGCGCGAAGGAATGGCATGCGCTCTCCGCATCCGCGTTATTGTTTGTACACACGATGATCCGTGCTGCGAGCGATTGTCAAGTGGCGCGCCGCTCGGCATCCGTGCAAGAATAATCGTCAAAGTCGCCGGAAGGCGGGCGGCGGCCTTGCGCCCGCACGTCCAGGCCACGACAAGGGAGGGGACAGTGACGGGACATCTGCGCGCAATCCTGCTCGGCGCCGCGGTCGGAGTGGCGATGGCCACCGGTCCAGCCTGGGCCGCAACCGTGAAGGTGGGCGTCATCGGCCCCTTCTCCGGGCCGTTCGCCACCGCCGGCCAGACCTTCAAGCAGGCGGTCGAGGTCTATCAGGCCATGCACGGCGACAGCGCCGGCGGCAACAAAATCGAATTCGTCTACAAGGACCTGGACCAGGCCAACCCGGCGCAGTCCAAGGCGCTCGCGCAGGAGCTGATCGTCAAGGAGAAGGTCCAGTACCTCGCCGGCTTCTTCTTCACCCCCGACGCGCTGGCGGTGGCCCCTCTGATGGACGAGGCGAAGGTGCCGTGCGTGATCTTCAACGCCGCCACCTCCGCCATCACCGAGAAGTCGCCGCTCTACGTCCGCACCTCGTTCACGCTGTGGCAGGCCACCGTGCCACTGGCCCAGCACGTCTATAAGACGGGCGTGCGCAAGGTGGTGACGGCGGTCAGCGACTATGGGCCGGGCATCGACGGCGAGGCGGCCTTCAAGACGACGTTCGAGAAGGCCGGCGGGCAGGTGGTGGACTCCATCCGCATGCCGCTGAAGTCCACCGACTTCGCGCCCTTCATGCAGCGCATCCGCGATTCGGGTGCGGAAGCCATCTACGCCTTCCTGCCCGCCGGCCCGACCACGCTGGCCTTCACCAAGGCCTTCGCCGACAACGGGCTGAAGGACAAGATCAAGTTCTTCGGCCCCGGCGACATCACGCAGGAGCCGGACCTGCCGGCGCTGGGTGACGCGGCGGTCGGCATCACCACCGCCTTCCATTACAGCCGCGCCCACGATTCCGACCTGAACCGCACCTTCGTCGCCAAGCACAAGGAAAAGTTCGGCAACGCCGACACCGTCACCTTCACCTCGGTCGGTGCCTACGACGGCACGCACCTCATCTACAGGATGGTCGAGGCGACCGGCGGCAAGCCCGACGGCGCCAAGGCCGTGGAGGCGGTGAAGGGCCTGAGCTGGGAAAGCCCGCGCGGGCCCCTGACGCTCGACCCGGACTCGCGCACCGTGGTGCAGAACATCTACCTGCGCGTGACGGAACGGGTGAACGGCGCGCTGCAGAACACCGAGAAGGAGACCTTCGCCGCTCAGCCCGACTACGGCTACAAGCTGGGCAAGTGACGCCGGCCCCATGCAGACCGTCCTCGGCATCGCCATCGACGGCGTCGCCTACGGCATGATCCTGTTCATCATCTCGGTCGGGCTGTCGGTAACGCTGGGCCTGATGCGGGTGGTGAACCTCGCGCACGGCGCCTTCGCCATGGTTGGCGGCTACCTGGCCTCCTTCGCCGCGCAGAGCCTCGGCCTGCCGTTCGAGGCGGCGGCGGCCGGGGCGATCCTGCTCACCGTGGCGCTGGCGCTGCCGCTGGAACGCCTGCTCTACCACCGCATCTACGGCTCCGCCAACGAGTTGGCGCAGGTGCTGCTGACGATCGGACTGACCTTCGTGGTGGTGGCCGGCATCAACTACCTGTTCGGCCCGACGCTGAAACGCATTCCGCTCCCCGACTACATGGAAGGCGTGGTGAACCTGGGTCCGAAGGCCATCCCGACGCACCGTGCCTTCGTCATCGCCGTGGGAATCGCCGCCATCGCCGGCCTGTGGTGGCTGCTGGAACGCACGGACTTCGGCGTCAAGCTGCGCGCCGCCGTGGACGACCCGGCCATGGCCGCGGCGCTGGGCATCCGCACCGAACGCCTCTACGCCGCCACCTTCGCGCTCGGCGTCGGCCTCGCCGCGCTGGGCGGCATCCTGGGGGCGGAGCTGCTGCCGCTGGAGCCCTACTACGCCATCCGCTACATCGTGCTGTTCCTCGCCGTCGTCGCCGTGGGCGGGGCGGGCAGCGTCTTCGGCTCCGCCGGGGCGGCGCTGGCGCTGGGCATCATCGACACCGCCGGAAAATACCTGATCCCCGATTTCGGCGAATTCTTCTTTTACGCCGCGATGATCCTGATCCTGTTTCGCTGGCCCAACGGCTTCTTCCAGCGGAGGCCGGCGTGAACCCGCATCTGCGCGACGCTGCCGGTGCGGCCCTGCTCGCCGCCGCCGGACTGGCCGCCTTCTGGCTGTTCCCGGAGGATCTCGGCCTGCTGACGCGCATCGCGGCGACAGCGCTCTACGTGCTGTCGCTTGACCTCGTGCTCGGCTATTGCGGAGTGGCGACGCTGGGACAGGCGGCGCTGTTCGGCACCGGCGCCTACGCCGCCGGCATTGCCGCCGTCCATCTGGTGGCCGAGCCCATGGTGCTGCTGGCCGTCGGCGGCGTCGCGGGCGGGCTGATGGCCCTGGCGACGGGGGCGCTGATCCTGCACGCGCACGGGCTGACGCTCCTGATGCTGACCATCGCCGTCACGCAGATCGCACACGAGGTGGCCAACAAGGCGCGCTGGATCACCGGCGGCAGCGACGGCCTGTCCGGCATCGCGCCGGACCCGGTTCTGGGCCTCTTCCGCTTCGATCTGTATGGGCGCACCTCATACCTGTTCGCGCTGGCGGTGCTGGTGGTCGGCCTCCTGGTCGCGCAGCGCATCGTCCGCTCCCCCTTCGGCCTCGCCTGCCGTGGCGTGCGGGAGGATGCGCTGCGCGTTGCGGCGCTGGGCGGCTCGCCGCGCCGCACGCTGATCGGCATGTACACCATCTCCGGCGTCTTCGCCGGGGTGGCGGGGGCGCTGACGGCGGTGAGCACTGGCATCGTCGGACTGGACAGCCTCAGCTTCTCCTGGTCGGCGGAGGCGCTGGTCATGCTGGTGCTGGGCGGGGCCGGGCGGCTGTACGGCGCGATCATCGGCACGCTGGCCTTCATGGCGATCCACCACATTCTGGCCGCAACCGACCCGTTCCATTGGATGCTGTTCATCGGCCTGTTCCTGATGGGCGTCGTCCTCTTCGCCCCCGGCGGCATAAGCGCCGCCATCGAGCGCGCCGCCGGACGGCTGCGCCGCGCGGGGGCACGGGCATGACGCCGCGGCTGACGGTGCGCGGGCTTTCCAAGAGCTTCGGCGGCGTGGCGGCGGCGTCGGAAATCGACCTCGACCTGCACGCCGGCGATCGCTGCGCGCTGATCGGGCCGAACGGGGCGGGCAAGACCACCTTCGTCAACCTCGTCACCGGCGTCCTCGCCCCGGACCAGGGCCGGATCGAACTGGACGGCCGCGACGTCACCGCCCTGTCGGCGCAGCGGCGCGTGCGCCTCGGCCTCGTGCGCACCTTCCAGGTCGCCCGCCTGTTCCGCAGCATGACCGTGCGCGAGCACCTGGAACTGGCGCTGCTGGAGCGCGACGACCGCACCGGCAGCCTCTTCGCCTCGATCCGCCGCGTCCCCGGCCTCGCCGACGAGGTGGCCGGCCTGCTCGACACGCTGGGCCTCGGCCCGGCCGCCGACACGACCGTCGCCACCCTGGCCTACGGCCAGCAGCGCCTGCTGGAGATCGCGCTCGCCCTGGCGCTGAAGCCCAAGATTCTGATCCTCGACGAGCCGGCGGCCGGCGTGCCGCACGCGGAGAGCCGGCGCATCCTCGACGCGCTCGACCGCCTGCCGGCCGACCTCGCCGTCCTGATGATCGAGCACGACATGGACCTCGTCTTCCGCTTCGCCCGGCGCATCGTCGTGCTGGCGCAGGGCCGCCTGCTGTGCAGCGGCACGGCGCGCGAGATCGCCGCCGACCCGCGGGTGCGCGAGGTCTACCTGGGGAGCCGCACGCATGCGCACCGGCCGCCTTGAGACAGCCGCCCTCACCGCCGGCTATGGCGAGACCCGCGTGGTGGAGGATTTGAGCCTCGCCGTGCCGGCCGGCGGGCGCCTCGCCGTGCTCGGCCGCAACGGGGTGGGCAAGTCCACGCTGATGGCGACGCTGGTCGGCCAGACGACGCGGCACGCCGGCAGCATCAAGCTGGACGGGGTCGAACTCACCGCCCTGCCCTCGTCGCGCCGCGCACTCGCCGGCCTGGGCTACGTGCCGCAGACCCGCGACGTGTTCCGCTCGCTCAGCGTCGAGGAAAACCTCGTCACCGGCCTGAAGGGCCGCCCGCGCGACGCGCTGGAGGAGGCGTACGCGCTGTTCCCCCGCCTGAAGGAGCGCCGCCGCAACGGCGCCGCCACCCTGTCGGGGGGCGAGCAGCAGATGCTCTCCGTCGCCCGCGCGCTTCTCGGCCGGCCGTCCGTGCTGCTGCTCGACGAACCGCTGGAGGGGCTGGCCCCGGTGGTCTGCGACCAGCTCATGCAGGCGCTGTCGGCCATCGATATGACGGTGCTGCTGGTGGAACAGCAGATCGACCGCGCCCTGGAGTTCTGCGAGGACGTGCTGATCCTCGACCGCGGCCGCGCCGTGCACGCCGGCAAGGCCGCCGCCGCGCGCGCCGACCCCGCGCTTCTGGAACGCCATCTCGGTGTCGCGCTGATCGCCTGAAAGGGAGCAGGGGTGCCGTTCGGCGGCAAGCCGAGCCGGGCGGCGGAGAACGGCGACGTGCTGGTGGTCGCCCACGGCCACGACATCAAGCGCCTGATCACGTGGCACCTTGGCTGGCCGGTGGGACTGGTGCCCGACATCCCCATTGCACAACTGGCGGCTGGAGGACGGGGCGACGCCGTCACCTGTCGGGAGGCGGCGTGAAACATTGCGCTGCGCTCCGCGCTGCACGAGCTGGCGTGGCTCAACGTCTGGTCAAAGACGGTCCGACGCCGCCGAGGGGCGCGAGGGATGGAATGGCTACGGATGCGCCCGCAGCTTCAGCGCGATCTTGCCGGCATTGATGACCGCCTGCGTGCGGCTGGTGACGTGCAGCTTGCGCAGCACTGCCGAGACGTGCGCCTTCACCGTGCTCTCGGCCAGATCCAGCTCATAGGCGATGACCTTGTTGGGCTTGCCCATGACGATCATTTCCAAGACCTTGCGCTGCTGGCCGGTCAGCGTGGCGATGCGCGCCTCCAGGTCGGCGTCCTCCAGCGAGCCGCTGCCGTCGCCGCGGTCCAGCAGGTCGTGCGGCAGGTAAACCTCGCCCTCCAGCACCTCGCGCACGGCGTTCGCCATCTGCTCGCGGGTCAGCGACTTCGGAATGTAGCCCGAGGCGCCGTAGGTGATCGCCTCCTGGATGGATTCCCGCCCCTCCTCGGCCGAAACCACGACGATCGGCGTCGCCGGCGCGCGGTTGCGCAGCATCACCAAGCCGGTGAAGCCGTTCATGCCCGGCATGTGCAGGTCGAGCAGGATGAGGTCGAAGTCCTCGTCCTCCAGCAACATCTGCGCCTGTTCGATGCTGCTCGCCTCGCAGAATCGGCACTGGTCGAACACCGCGCCGGCCACCTGCCGCAGCGCTTCCCGGAACAGCGGGTGGTCGTCGGCGATCAGGACGTTGGACAGAGGCTGCTCGGACATCATCTCACTTCTCCCGCTCCGCACGCGCGGACACATCAGTCTTTCCGGTCGGGCCCTTTTCCGTCGTCCTTGTTTCCGGCGGCGGCCCGGCCAGCCGGCCCTCGACCAGGGTCCGCCCACTCTCCGCCCAGCCGTCGGTCCCGTCGCGGAACCAATGGACAGCCGTGTAGCCATACGACAGGGCGCGCTTGGCGGCGTTCCACGACATCCAGCAGTCGGCCTTGCAGAAGACGACCAGCGGCCGGCCCGGATCGCCGCCGGACAGGCGCTCCAGCCAGCCGCGGTACCACGTCTCCACCTCCGGCGACGGCGCGCCGGTGCCGACGTTGGGCAGCCAGACGGCGCCCGCGATCGTTCGGTGCGGCTCGTCCACCAGCCACATCGCCCCGCCCCCCAGGCGGCTGACAGTGACCGGCATGACATCGAGCAGAACGGCGCCTTGGGCCGCCAGTTCCGCCACCCGGCCGGCGTCCACCGTAGCCGCGCCGGGCAGCACGGACGGCGTGGGGGAGCGGTAGCGGTCTTGCCGGTATCCATCCGGCACCGGCACGTCGGCGCGCGCCGGCCACGCGGCCAGTGCCAGCGCGACGGCCAGCGCCGCGCCCGCCACCCTCGCCCCAATCGCCGTAACCGGTGACTCGTGTCTCATGTTACAAATGCACCATGCGCCCGCACCCGCGTAAAGCAATCCGAAAGTCGCATACCGGGAGCCTTCGCTTCTCGGCGAGAATTCGGCCCTGCCTGGGGAGTTGTCCATGAGCGTGCGCGCCGCTCTGCTGTCGTTCGTAGTCGTATTTATGCTCTCCCTTCAACCGGCGCGCGCGGCGGAAACGCTGCGCCTGGGCGTGCTGAAGTTCGGCACCGTGTCGTGGGAGATCGAGACGCTGCGCCGCCTGGGGCTGGACGCCAAGGCCGGCCTGACGCTGGAAGTCGTCGACCTCGCCAACCCGGAGGCGGGCAAGATCGCGCTCCTGGGCGGCAGCGTCGACGTGATTGTCAGCGACTGGCTGTGGACCGCCCGCCAGCGCGCGGAGGGCGATGCGCTGTCCTTCGTCCCCTACTCCGGCGCCGTCGGCGCGGTGATGGTGCCGCCGGAGTCCCCCATCCGTTCACTGGCCGACCTGAAAGGCAAGCGCATCGGCGTGGCCGGCGGGCCGCTGGACAAGAGCTGGCTGCTGGTACGCGGCCTGACCAGGCAGGAACACGGCTTCGATCCCGCCAGCGACTCCCAGCCGGTGTTCGCCGCGCCGCCACTGCTCAGCCAACAGGCGGAAACGCGCCAGCTCGACGCCGTGCTCATCTACTGGAACTTCGCCGCGCGGCTGGAGGCCAAGGGCTTCCGCCGCCTGCTGGACGTGGAGGAGGCCGGCGCCCGGCTGGGCGGCGGCGGGGTCCGGGTGCCCTCGCTGGGATACGTGTTCCGCGAGGACTGGGCGCGCAACCACCCGCAGGCCGTCGCCGCCTTCTTCGCCGCGACGCTGGAAGCCAAGGCGGTGCTGGCCAGCACCGACGCCGCGTGGGAGCCGCTGCGCCCGCTGATGCGCGCCGAGGACGAGGCGACGTTCCTGGCGCTGCGCGACGGCTACCGCGCCGGCATCCCCACGCGCTGGGGACCGGCGGAACATCAGGCCGCCGAGGGAATCTTCGCGGTGCTCGCCCGGCTCGGCGGGGCGCCGCTGGTCGGCAAGGCGGAACGGCTGCCGCCCGGCACCTTCTGGCCGGACGCCGCCATCCCGCCGGTTCGTTGAGATGGGGGTCCGCTGACATGGGACGGGTCTGGCAGCACGGGCTGTCGCTGCTGCTGCTGTTCGCGGCGTGGCAGGTGGCGGCCGGGTTCGCCGATCTGCGCGTCCTACCCGCCCCCGGCGCCGTCCTTGCCATGATGGCGGCGGGCGTGGCGGACGGGGAACTGCTGCACCACCTGGGCGTCACGCTGGCGCGAGTGGCGGCCAGCTTCGCGCTGGCCATGACCATCGGCACCGCCGTGGGCCTGGCGCTCGGGCGCTCGGCCCTGCTCGACCGGCTGTTCGGCGGCTGGCTGCTGTTCTTCCTGAACCTTCCGGCGCTGGTCGTCATCATCCTGTCCTATGTCTGGTTCGGTCTGAGCGAGGCGGCGGCGCTGTTCGCCGTGGCGGCCAGCAAGATCCCCAACGTCGCCGTCGTGCTGCGCGAAGGCGCGCGCACGCTCGACCCCGACCTGCGCGACATGGCCCGCGTCTTCCGCTTCGGACCGTGGCGCACCGTGCGGCACGTGGTCATGCCGCAACTCGCCCCTTTCCTGCTCGCGGCCGCACGGTCGGGGCTGGCACTGATCTGGAAGATCGTGCTGGTCGTCGAACTGCTGGGCCGCAGCGACGGCGTCGGATTCCAGCTCCATGTCCAGTTCCAGCTCTTCGACGTCACCGCGATCCTGGCGTATGCCCTGGCGTTCATCGCCGTCGTCCAGGTCATCGAATGGGGCATCCTGCAACCCGTCGAGCACCACCTTGCCCGCTGGCGCCGGTAGCCTCGTCCTCGACGTCCGCGCCAAGGACTTCCCCGGCCGCCCGCCGCGCGCCGTGCTGCGCGACGTCCGCCTGACCGTCGCCCGGCACGAGGTGGTGGCGCTCGTCGGCCCGTCCGGCTGCGGGAAGACGACGCTGCTCAATCTCGTGGCCGGGCTGGACGACCGCTTCGAGGGGACGATCAGCCGACCCGAGGGGCGCCTGGCCGTGGTGTTCCAGAACCCGCGCCTGCTGCCCTGGCGCACGCTGGGCGACAACCTCGCCCTGGCGCTGCCCCCCGGCACGCCGGACCTGGACGCCCGCATCGGGAAGGCGCTGGACGCCGTCGGGCTGGCCGGGCGGCGCGACAGCTTCCCCAACCATTTATCGCTGGGCCAGCAGCGCCGCGCCGCCGTCGCCCGCGCCTTCGTGGTGGAGCCGGAGCTGCTGCTGCTGGACGAGCCCTTCGTCTCGCTGGACGAGGCCACCGCCGATCGCCTGCGCACCCTCCTGCGCACATTGCTGGAGCGCCGGCCGGCGACGGTGCTGCTGGTCACCCACGACCTTCGCGAGGCGATCACGCTGGCCGACCGCATCGTCTTCCTGGCCGGCACGCCGGCCACGGTGGTCGACGACGTGCGCATCACGCTGCCCGACCGCACCGAGGCGACGGTCGAGGCGTTCCGGCGGATGATCCTGGAGCGTCGGGCTTCCCAATAGAAGCCAACACCGCCGACAATGCGGACACGTCGGGCTTTTGCCTGCGCCTCAACCCAACCTACGGTTTCCCCCGCACATAAAAAGCGCCGGACCCGCGGGAGCACGGATCCGGCGCGTGAAGGAGCCGGTGAGGCCGGCTGCTCAGGGAGGATACGCGAAAACCGGAAGAACCACGACGCCCATCGGTTTCCCCGCCCACGCCCGGATTATGACCGGCAGCCTTCGCGCAATAAACAGTACATAAGTACACCGTGAACTTTGGTATCATTTCTCCGCCAATGGTATTGGCGCAACAAAAAGGGGACGGTTTCCCGTCCCCCCTTCGCGTACCCGGCGGAGATGAAGGTAGGTCAGGCCTTCGGCGCCTTGAACACCCAGACGCTGCCGCCCTGGTTGATGTCCTTGACGGCCTTGGCCACCTCGCCGCCCCACAGCGGCACGGCACCACCCCAGCCCGACACCACCGCGACGTACTGGAACTTGTCGTCCTCCCAGGTGATCGGGCAGCCGACGACGCCGGAGCCGGTCTGGAATTTCCACACTTCCTTGCCGGTCTTGGCGTCGAACGCCTTCAGGTAGCCTTCCGGTGTGCCGGTGAACACCAGGTTGCCGCCGGTGGTCAGAACGCCACCCCACAGCGGGGCCTTGTTCTTGTACTCCCACACGATCTTGCCGGTGGCCGGATCGATGGCGCGGAGTGCGCCGATGTAGTCCTCATAGAGCGGCTTGATGGTGAAGCCGGCACCCAGATAGGCGGCACCCTTCTTGTAGGTGATCGGCTCGTTCCAGATGTCCATGGCCCACTCGTTGGCCGGGACGTAGAACAGGCCGGTGTCCTGGCTGTAGGCCATCGGCATCCAGTTCTTGCCGCCCAGGAACGACGGGGCGGCGACGACCGGCGCACCCTTCCCGCCATCCTGGCCGGGGGCCGGCGGGCGGTTGGAGTCGTCGTAGATCGGGCGCTGCTTGTCGATGTCCCAGCCCTTGGCCCAGGTGATCTTCGTCACGAAGGGCGACGCGCTGATCAGCTTGCCGTTGGTGCGGTCGGCCACGAAGAAGTAGCCGTTGCGGTCGGCCTTGGCGCCGGCCTTGATGGTCTTGCCGTCCTTCTTCAGGTCGAACGAGACGAACTCGTTGACGCCGTCGAAGTCCCAGCCGTCGTGCGGCGTCGTCTGCAGGTGCCAGACGATCTCGCCGTTGTCCGGGTTGATGGCCAGCGTCGAGGAGGAATACAGGTTGTCGCCCGGACGCAGGTGCGAGTTCCACGGGGCCGGGTTGCCGGTGCCGTAGAAGATCAGGTTGGTCTCGGGATCGTAGGTGCCGCCCAGCCACGTGGCGGCACCACCGTACTTCCACATGTCGCCTTGCCAGGAGGCGTTCAGCTTGCCGGTCATGGTGGACGGCTTGCCGTTCAGTTCGCCCATGTGGCCTTCGACGGTCGGACGCGACCACACCAGCTCGCCCGTCTCGGCGTCGCGCGCCTCGACCTTGCCGATGACGCCGAACTCGCCGCCGGAGATGCCGGTGATGACCTTGCCCTTGACGATCATCGGCGCGGCGGTGAAGGAATAGCCGGCCTTGTAGTCGCCCATGTCCTTGCGCCACAGGACCTTGCCGGTCTTGGCGTCGAGCGCCACCAGCTTGGCGTCCAGCGTGCCGAAGTAGACCTTGTTGTTGTAGATGGCGGCGCCGCGGTTGATCACGTCGCAGCAGGGCATGATGCCTTCCGGCAGGCGCGCGTCGTACTGCCAGATCTTCTCGCCCGTCTTGACGTCGACGGCGTAGAGGCGCGAGTACGAGCCCGTGACGTACATGACGCCATCGTGCACCAGCGGCTGCGATTCCTGGCCGCGCTGCTTCTCGCCGCCGAACGAGAACGACCAGGCCGGGACCAGCTTGTCGACGTTCTCGGTGTTCAGCGCCTTCAGCGGGCTGTAGCGCTGGCCCTGCGGGCCGATGCCGTAGGAGAGGACGTCATTCGTCGTCTTGGCGTCGTTGACGATGTCGGCATCGGTCACGCCGGCGGCCTGCGCGCCACCGGCGAGCAGCGCCAGAATGCTGGCCACGGTCAGCAGTTTCAGGCTCTTCATGGTCGTTTCCACCTCCAGTCCTGTCGCGTCGCTCGTCCCAGCCGCCCGCCCGGCGCCCTGCCACCGAGGCAGCAGTTCCCCCACGCCGAACGAAACGGGTCCGTTCGGGCACCTGGAATGGTCGATAGGGCGTTTGTTGTTGGGATCGCTTTGCGAATTGTCGGGCCAGTCTAGCTTCGTCCGTGCAACCCGCAATGATCCGTTGGTATCGGTTGCCTTACGAACGGTGTGGTCATTTTGCGGCCGTCACCGGCAGCGCCGCCTTCACCCGCGCCGGGTACAGGTGCACAGCGGAACGTTCGAACTCCTCGCGCGCCAGCGCCATGCCGGCGAACTCCGGCGGCAGGGGCAGGCGCATCACCTCGGTCATCGACAGCCCGGCCCGCGCCGCCTCGTCGAAGGTGGCGTCGAGCCAGCTCAGATAGGCCCGCGTCTGCACGATCGGCGCGCGGTCGCGCGCCACGGCGCCATGCCCCGGCACCAGCACGGCGAAGGACAGGCCGGCCAGCACGTCCAGCGATGCCATCCACGCCTTCAAATCGGCGTGCGGCGTGGTGGGCATGCGGTCGTGGAAGACGAGGTCGCTGGCGAACAGCACGCCCGTGCTCTCGTCCAGCACCGCCAGGTCGGAGTCCGTGTGCCCGTTCAGCAGCAGGTAGCGCAGCCGATGCCCGCCGATGTCCTCGACCAGCGCGGAGAGGACCTGCGTCGGCTCCACCGCGCGGGTGCCGCGCATCCAGTCGCCCACCAGCCGGTACAGGTTCTCCGCCAGCGCGTCGCCGTCGCGGCGGATCAGGTCGCGGGTGACCTGGCCCGCCGTGATGGGCCGGTCCTCGAACGCCCCGTTGCCGAGGAAATGGTCGGGGTGCAGGTGTGTGTTCAGCACCTTGGCGACGGGCTTGTCCGTCGCCGCCGCGATGGCCGCGCGCATCTGCTGGCCATAGCGCAGCGACGGCCCGGTGTCGATCACCACCACGCCATCGCCGGTGACGATGAAACCGGTGTTGACGATGTTGCCGCCGTTGTCGCGCGAGAAGTATTCGGTCGTGCCCAGCAGCACGTGCGTGTCCGGCGCCACCGTCATCGGCCGCAGCGCGTAGTCGAACGGGCCGGCGAAGGCGGCGCGCAGCGGCGCCAGCCCGGCCAGGGCGCAGCAGCCACCGGCCATCAGAAGCTCACGCCGGTTCATCACGACCGCCTCCCCGCCAGCAACCCATACACGGTGTCCGGCGCCGGGATGCGCGCGCGGATCCCGTTGCCGTCGGTGTCGCGGCCGGTGACGGTGATGTCCGCGTCCGCCGCCGCGTTCGGCAGGTCGATCGCGAAGACCGGGTTCTCGGCGGACGCCGCCGTCGGTTCCAGCACGGCCAATGTCCGGCCAGCCTGCGCGATGGTGAGCGCCTCCACGTGGAAGGTCGGGATGTTCTCGACGAGGCCGGTGTCCATGGGATGCACGACCCGCACCTCCAGCCGCACGCCGCCGGCGGGCCGCCGCCACGCGCGGGCGCGCACCTTGTTCAGATCGTCCTGCCATTCGGCCGAGGCGGTGGCCGGCCGGGGTGCCGCGCAGCCGCCGCCCGCCGCGTCCACCCGCAGGCCGCCGACGTGCCAGACACCGTCGGCGGTCTTCACCGCCGCGCGGATCGGCGTCGCTTCGTTCAGCTTCATGGAGAGTTCCAGGAAGGGCGCCGTCCCGCCAGCCGGAGCGTAGGTCACCGCCCGCGGGATCGGGTTGTGATCGGCCAGCACCACCACCTCGCGCACGTCCGCCAGCCCTTCGACCTGGATGGAGACGGGGACGCGGTGGTTGTCCTCGACGCGGATGGGGGTGAAGACGCGCACGCGGGCGTCGTCGAACACCACCGGCCCGCCGCCCAGCACCGTGGCGTGCACCGTGCTCCACATCACCGAGGCGAGCGGGTCGCCCGCCACCGCCTGCGCCAGCGCCGGAACCGGCGCCGCAAGGGCCGCCAGCAGTCCGGCGGCGAGAAGTCTCCGCATACATTTCCTCCACACGCAGCGGGCCGCCTCATGGATCGGGCGGCCTCGTTCTTGAAGCCCCTCCCCCGCGAGGAGGGAAGGGGCCATCGTATCGTCACATCACGTCACGGCCCCTCCGGGCGCAGCCACGTCAGCCCGCGCTCGGCGAAGATGGACCGCAGGGTGCCGTCCTCCTTCAGCCGCATCACCACGTCCTCCACGGCGTAGGCGAGATCGCGGGAATCCTCGCGCACCGCCATGCCCAGCGTCCACTTGCGCTTCATCAGGCCGGGCGTCGCCGGGGCGACGACGGCATAGGATCCGCGCTTGTCGCCCAGCGCCGCCTCGACCTGGCTGCGCGGACCGACCATGGCGTCGACGGCGCCCTCGAACAGCGCCGCCGCCATCTCCTGATAGGTCATGAAGTGCACCAGCCCCTCGCGCAGCGCCCCGCTGAAGGCGTAGCCGAGATAGAGGTCGCCGATGCTGTCCGTCTCCACGGCGATCTTCTCGCCCTTCAGGTGGCCCAGCGTCGCCGGCGCGCTGCGGCGCGCCACCACCAGTTCCTCGTCGAAATAGGTGCCGAAGATGTGCACCGCCTCCAGCGTCGCCGCGAACTCGCGGTCGTAGGGCACGTGCAGCATCACGTCGGCCACGCCACCGCCCATCTTGGAGCCCTTCCAGACGCCGTTGCGCAGGTCGTCCGCGACGCTCTCGTCCGCGGTCAGCACCAGGAAGTCCGGCTTGACGCCCAACCCTTCGGCGATGCGCCGGCCAACCTCGACATCCACGCCGTCCAGTCGGCTGCCGCTGCGGTCGGAGAAGGGCGGGAAATCGGCGTAGACGGCGATGCGCAGAACCCCCTTTTCCACAACGTCGTCGAGCGGGGCGGCCTGCGCCACCCCGCCCGTCATAAGAACAATGAAGGCAATCAGCCGCCAGAGAGCTGCCATCGCGCGATCAAGGCTCCGCCACGGTTTCCAGCCACGCGCGGATGGCCCACAGCGCCTCCTGCGACAGCACGCCGTCGAACTTCGGCATGTAGGTGACGCCATCTCGGATGGAGCCGTTGATGACGCGGTTGGTGTAGTATTCGTCGCCCTCGTCGCCCAGCGGCAGGTAGCGCAGGTCGGGGGCGATGCCGCCGGAGATGGCGCCCAGGCCGTGGCAGCGTGCGCAGTTCTGATTGAAGGCCGACGCGCCGATCTCGATCGCCTTGGGGTCCTTGCGGTAGGGGTTGGTGGTCAGCCAGTCCTTGCCGATCTGCTTCAGCGCCGTCGTGTCAACCGCCTGGGGCGTCACGTCGCCGTGCGCGAAGACCGTCGCGGCACCGCCCGCCACACCACAGGCAAGGACCAGGGCCGCAGCCGTGCGAGAGATAAGCGTTTTCATCGTCATTCCCGTTCGCGTTTCCTCGTAAGCACGACCCGTCGCTGCGTGCTTGCGGCGGCATCATAGGGGCGAGGGTTCCGACGGACCGAGAGGGACTTTGGTATCGGTGGAGAGAGCCTTTCCGGCGGCTTGTACTTTGGTATCGTTGAAGGCGCCATGCCGAAACCGCTTACCTTAGGTGGTCGAAGTTCGGGCGGCGGGACCCCGGGAGGAATCGCGTTGAGGACGGCACAGGCGAACACGCGCGCGGCCCGTACGATGGGGGCCGCGGCTCTGCTGGCATTCGGACTGGCGGGAACGCCGGCCATGGCGCAGGAACTGGACATCCGCATCGCCGTCCTGACGCAGGAGGTGGAGCCGCCGCCCACGCTCGCCAACCTCGACCCGCCGCCACCGGACGAAGGGCTACAGGGTGCGCGCCTCGCCATTGCCGACAGCAACACCGCCGGCAAGTTCCTCAAGCAGCGCTATCGCCTGGACGAGGTGGTGGTGCCGCAGGACGGCGATACGGCCGCCGCCATGGAGAAACTGGCCGCCGACGGTCACCGGTTCGTGGTCACCGCGCTCCGCGCGGACGCGCTGACCAAGGCGCTGGCCGCCCCGGCGGCGGCCGGGATGCTGGTGTTCAACGCCGGGGCGCCGGACGATGTGCTTCGCAACGCCGGCTGCCGGACCAACCTGCTGCACACCCTGCCCAGCCGCGCCATGCTGGCCGATGCGCTGGCCCAGTTCCTGGTCAAGAAGCGCTGGCCGCGCTGGTTCCTCGTCGTCGGCCCCCGGCCGGAAGACGCGCTGTACGCCGATGCCGTCCGCCGCGCCGCCAAACGCTTCGGCGCGAAGATCGTGGCGGAGAAGGCGTGGACCGGCGACAGCGACGTGCGCCGCACCGCCCAGGCCGAAGTCGCCACCTTCACGCAAGGACCCGGCTACGACGTGCTGGTCGTCGCCGACGAGGTGGGCGATTTCGGCAACTACCTGCCCTATCAGACCTGGGACCCGCGCCCGGTCGCCGGCACCGCCGGGCTGGTGCCCGCCGCCTGGGGACGCGCCATCGAGGCGTGGGGGGCCGTGCAGTTGCAGGAACGCTTCAAGGCGCAGGCCGGGCGCTGGATGACGCCGGCCGACTACGCCGCCTGGATCGCCGTGCGCACGGTGGCGGAGGCGGCGACCCGCACCAGGTCCGGCGACTTCGCCACGCTGTCCGCGGCCATCCGCGCCGACGGGTTCGAGGTCGGCGCGCACAAGGGCCGCCGCGTCTCCTACCGCCCGTGGGACGGGCAGCTTCGCCAGCCGATCCCGCTCCTCACCCCGGTGTCGCTGGTGGCCGAGGCCCCGCAGGAGGGCTTCCTGCACCCGATCACCGACCTCGACACGCTCGGCTACGACCGCCCGGAAAGCGGCTGCAAGGCGCCGAAATGAAAAAGGTTTTTGCCGTGAAGACATTCGCCGCCACGGCGTTGGCGCTCTGCCTCGCCACCCCTGCCTTCGCCCAGACCGCCCTCGCCCAGACCGCCTACGTGTCGAACGAGAAGGACAACACCGTCTCCGTCATCGACATCAAATCGCTGACCGTCACCGAAACCCTGCCCGTCGGCAAGCGGCCGCGCGGCGTGACGCTCAGCCGGGACAACAAGACGCTCTACATCTGCGCCAGCGACAGCGACACGGTGCAGGTCATGGACGTCGCCACCAGAACCATCACCCACAACCTCCCTTCCGGCGAGGACCCCGAGCAGTTCGCCCTGCACCCGGACGGCAAGCGCCTGTTCATCGCCAACGAGAACAACGCCGTCGTCACCATCGTCGACACCGAGGCGCGCAAGGTCGTCACCCAGTTCGACGTCGGCATCGAGCCGGAGGGCATGGCCGTCAGCCCCGACGGGCAGTGGGCCATCAACACGTCGGAAACCACGAACATGGCGCACTGGTACGACGTGGAGAAGGGGGCCGTCGTCGACAACACGCTGGTCGACCAGCGCCCGCGCCACGCCGAATTCACCAAGGACGGCAAGTTCCTGTGGGTTTCGTCGGAGATCGGCGGCACGGTCACGGTGATCGACGTCGCCACCCGCCAGCCGGTCAAGACCATCGGATTCGAGATCAAGGGCATCCACAAGGACCGCATCCAGCCCGTGGGCGTGAAGCTGACGGCGGACGGCAAGACCGCCTTCGTGGCGTTGGGTCCGGCCAACCACGTGGCCGTGGTCGACACGGCGACCTTCCGTGTGACGGATTATCTTCTCGTCGGCCGCCGGGTGTGGCACATGGGGTTCACGCCGGACGAGGCGCTGATGCTGACCACCAACGGCGTCAGCGGGGACGTGTCGGTCATCGACGTGCCGGCGCGCAAGGTCGTGAAGACCATCAAGGTCGGCCGCTACCCGTGGGGAGTCGCCATTGCACCCTGACGTGACCGCCCTGGCGGTGGAGGACGTGCGCTTCGCCTACCAGGGCAAGCCGGCGCTGGACGGCGTCGGCTTCACCGTGGAGCCCGGCCGCTTCACCGCCCTGCTGGGCCCGAACGGGGCCGGCAAGTCGACGCTGTTCGCCATCGCCACCGGGCTGCTGCAGCCGCAGTCCGGCCGCGTGCGCGTGCTGGGCCACGATCTGGCGGACGATCCGGTGGCGGCGCTGGCCCACATGGGCGTGGTGTTCCAGCAGCCCACGCTCGACCTCGACCTCAGCGTCGTGCAGAACCTCCGCTACTTCGCGGCCTTGCACGGCATCGGCCGGAGCAAGGCGGACGCCCGCATCGAGGCGGAGTTGACGCGGCTCGCCATGTTCGAGCGCCGCGACGAGAAGGTGCGGCGCCTGAACGGCGGCCACCGCCGCCGCGTCGAGATCGCCCGCGCCCTGCTGCACCGCCCCGCCCTGCTGCTGCTCGACGAGCCGACCGTGGGCCTGGACCTGCCGACCCGGCGGGCGCTGATCGACCACGTGCACGCCCTGGCGCGCACCGATGACATCGCCGTGCTGTGGGCCACCCACCTGATCGACGAGATCGACCCGGCGACGGACCGCGTGGTGGTGCTCCACCGGGGCGGGATCCGGGCGGCCGGCACGGTGCTGGAGGTCAACCGCGCGGCGGGCGCGTCCACCATCACCGAGACGTTCGACCGGCTGACGGGAGGGGTCGCGGCATGACCTGGCTGATCGCGCTGAACGGCGTCGTCGTGCGCGAGATCCTGCGCTTCGTGCACCAGCGCGAACGCTTCCTGGGCGCGCTGGTCCGGCCGCTGATCTGGCTGTTCGTCTTCGCCGCCGGCTTCCGCGCGGCACTCGGCATCGCCATCATCCCGCCTTATGAGACCTACGTCACGTACGAGGTCTACATCGTCCCCGGCCTGATCGGCATGATCCAGCTCTTCAACGGGATGCAGGGCTCCCTCTCCATGGTCTACGACCGGGAGATGGGCAGCATGCGCGTGCTGCTGACCAGCCCGCTGCCGCGCGGCTTCCTGCTGTTCTGCCGGCTGCTGGCGGGCGTCGTGGTGTCGGTTCTCCAGGTCTACGCGTTCCTCGCCGTCTGCTGGGTCTACGGCATCGACCTGCCGATGGCGGGCTGGCTCACCGTGCTGCCGGCGCTGATCCTCAATGGGCTGATGCTGGGGGCGCTGGGCATGCTGCTGGCTTCGCACATCAAGCAGTTGGAGAACTTCGCGGGCGTGATGAATTTCGTGGTCTTCCCGCTGTTCTTTCTGTCGTCTGCCCTCTACCCCCTCTACCGCATGCAGGAGGCCGGAGAGCTGCTGTACTGGCTGTGCCGCGTCAACCCCTTCACGCACGGGGTGGAGACCATCCGCTTCGCGCTGTACGGGCAGGTGGCGGGGGAATCGCTGCTGGTGCTCGGCGGCGCCCTGCTGCTGTTCCTGGGGCTGGCGATCCGCGGCTATTCGCCGGCGCGCGGCATGGGGTCGCGGGCACCGTCCGCGGCGGGATAACCCGACGGCCATAGGGGTCATCGACGAAAGTAGCATGGCAGCCCGTACACCGGCCCCGCTACCGTTCGTCCACGGGCCGGGCGCGGCCGGACCCGGATCGCCAAACAGAACAACCGCGCCTTTGAGGAGAGAAACGCCATGCGGGTCCTTGTCCTGGGCTCCGCCGCCGGTGGCGGCTTCCCGCAGTGGAACTGCAATTGCGACGGCTGCCGCCGCGCCCGCTCGGGCGATCCGATGGCGAAGCCCCGCACCCAGTCCTCCATCGCGGTGACGGCGGACGGCAAACGCTGGCTGCTGCTCAACGCCTCGCCCGACCTGCGCCAGCAGTTCCAGGCCAACCCGCAGATGCACCCGGCCGGCGGCGTGCGCTCCAGCCCGCTGGCCGCCGCCATGCTGACCAACGCCGATATCGACCACGTCGCGGGCCTGCTGTCCTTGCGCGAGGTGCAGCCCTTCGCCGTCTACGCCACGGCGCGCGTGCACCGGGTGCTGGCCGGCAATTCGGTCTTCCAGGTGCTGAACCGAGACGCCGTGCCCCGCCGTACGGTGGAGTTGGACACCCCCTTCCGCCCCGCCGACGCCGCCGGCGCGCCGCTCGGCCTGGAGGTCGAGGCGTTCGCCGTGCCCGGCAAGGTGGCGCTGTACCTGGAGGACGAGACGGCCGCCGGCTTCGGCTCGGTGCCGGAGGATACGGTGGCGCTGAAGGTCACGGACACCGCCACGGGCAGGCATTTCTTCTACATCCCCGGCTGCGCGTCCATGCCCGACTGGCTGGCCGCGCGGCTGACGGGAGCGCCGCTGGTCTTCTTCGACGGCACCACCTGGACCGACGACGAGATGATCCGCACGGGCACCGGCACGAAGACGGGCCAGCGCATGGGCCACATGGCGATGTCGGGCGAGGACGGCACCATCGCCGCCTTCGCCGGCCTGAACGTGGCCCGCAAGGTCTTCATCCACATCAACAACACCAACCCGGTCCTGATCGACGATTCGCCCGAGCGGCGGACCGCCGAGGCCGCCGGCTGGACGATCGCACACGACGGAATGGAGCTGAGCCTATGACCCGCCTGCTGTCCCGCGAGGAACTGGAACGCGAACTTCTCGCCATCGGCGAGCGCCAGTACCACGACCTGCACCCGTTCCATAAGCTGTTGCACGGCGGGAAGCTGAACCCCGGACAGGTCCAGGCGTGGGCACTGAACCGCTTCTATTATCAGGTCTCGATCCCCATCAAGGACCTGACCATCATGTCGCGCATGGACGATTACGAGCTGCGCCGCAACTGGATGCAGCGCGTGCTCGACCACGACGGCTTCGGCCCGGACGGCCAGGTGGACGAGACCAAGGTGGGCGGTATCGAGCGCTGGCTGCGCCTGACCGACGGGCTTGGCCTGGACCGCGAGTACGTGAAGTCGCTGAAGGGAATCCTGCCGGCCACCCGCTACGCCGTGGACGCCTACGTCAGCTTCTGCCGCACCAAGTCGATCCTGGAGTGTGTCGCCTCCTCGCTGACCGAGCTGTTCGCCCCGGCCATCCACCGCGAGCGCATCGCCGGGTTCGAGCAGAACTACGACTTCGCCAACGACAGCACGCTGTCCTATTTCCGCAAGCGCCTTGACGAGGCGCCGCGCGACGTCAAGTTCGGCCTGACCTATGTGCTGGAACACGCCCGCACGCCCGAACAGCAGCAGCAGGTGATCGCGGCGCTGCGTTTCAAGACGGAGCTTCTGTGGGCGCAGCTCGACGCCCTGCATCACGCCTACGTCTCCCCCGGCCTGATCCCGCCGGGCGCCTTCGTGCCGGAAGGGACGGAGCCGACGGTCTACACGCGCGGGGCGTAGACCTACGCGTAGGCCCTCGCCCGCTCCGCCCGGTCGGCGAGGCGGGCGAGGTCCACCACCGCGTCGCGCAGCAATGTTGCGTGGCTCCACGGCAGGAAATGGTCGGCCTCCGGCACCGGCACGCACCGCACATGGCGCGAGCCGGTCAGCCGTTCCGCCGTGAAGGCGATGTTGGCGTAGGGCACCAGCGGGTCCTTCGTGCCGTGCAGCAGCGTCACCGGCATGCGGATGCCGCCCAGCCGCGTGGCGAGCCCCGGCAGCTGCCCTTTCAGCGCCAGCAGTTCACGGTTGGCGTTGCGCAGAGAGCGCGGCAGGCAGCGGGCGACCCACGGCCACGCCGCCACGCGCTGGACGGGATGCACACGTTCCAGGTCAGGGTCCAGCGCGCCGCCGACGATGAGAAGACCGCCGACGCGCCCGCCGAAGTGGGCGGCGGCCTGCGCTGCGATCGGCCCGCCCAGCGAATAGCCCACCAGAACCGGCTTGCGCCCTCCGCGCTCCTCCAGCAGGGCGCCCAACGCCGCCGCCTGCTCGTCCAGCCCGGTCGGAACCGCGTCCGGCCCACTCCAGCCAAAGCCGGGGCGGTCGACAGCGACGAACTCCAGCCCGGCCGGCACGTTCTTCATCAGGTGCGACCAGTCCTCCGCCTCGCTCGGGCTGCCGTGCACGAAGATCACGCGGCGCCCCCGCGGATCGCCGGCCGACAGATAACTCAGGTCGCCGGCCATGTGCCGGACGATGCCCTGCTTTTGCTCCCCCGGCGCCCAATGCTCGTGCCGTGGGATGACCGCGTCGAACACGGTGCGCGCCGCGTTGCCCAGCCAGCACAGGTCGAATCGCATGCCGTCCGCGCGCGCCGAGGTCATCGCCCAATCCGTGCCTGCCGATAAGCCCTCAAAGCCCGCACCTTCATGAATCGTCTCCACCCGATCCGATGATAGCGACGCGGACGCGAAATGACAGCCACGGGTGTCTCCGAAATCGGCATGCCGCGATCTTGACACAGCGTTGCCGCTTCCAATATTGAATGAACGTTCATTATCGTTCGTGTGCCCCTCAATCTCCCAGACCGATGCCCGACGACGGTTCCCCTCCCCCGCAGCGCCGCAACCGGCGCAAGGACGCGCGCCCGGCCGAGGTGATCGAGGCCGCGCGCGACCTGTTCATTTCCCGCGGATTCGCCGCGACCAAGCTGGAGGACGTGGCGCGCCGCGCCGGAGTGAGCGTCGGCCTGCCGTACCTCTACTTCGAGAACAAGGTCGGCCTGTTCAAAGCGGTGGTGGAGCACTCGATCCTGCCGCAGTTCCGCCTGGGCGAGGAGTTGCTCGATGGCTACGAAGGCTCCACCGAAGACCTGCTGCGCCTCATGGCCTACAAGTCCTGGGAGATGGAGCAATCGCCGCTGGGCGGCCTGCCCAAGCTGGTGGTGTCGGAGGCCGGCAACTTCCCCGACATCGCCCGCTTCTACATCGAGGAAGTCGTCGTGCGCGGCCGGGCGCTGTTCGCCCGCGTGCTCCAGCGCGGCATCGACCGTGGCGAGTTCCGCCCCGTCGACGCGCCGACCATGGCCCGCGTGGTGGTGGCGCCGCTGACGATGCTGTCGATCTGGCACCGTTCGCTGGCGCCGTTCGAGCCGGAGCCCCGGCCATCCGCGAAAGCCTACCTCGACGCCTACCTCGACCTCGTTCTGCACGGCCTGCGGGCCAACCCTGGGGACTCCCGACATGACTGACGGCACGCCGCGCCGCCGCCTGCGACGCTTTCTCGCCACCGCCCTGGTCGCCGCCGTGGCGGCGGGTGGTGCCGTCGTGTGGCAGGGCCGCTCGAAGGAGGGGCAGGCGGCGGTCGATCCCGCTCCGCCGCCCGCCGCGCGTCCCATCGAACTGGCAGCCATGGAGGTGACGGTTTTGAAACCGCAGGCGCTGACCGCCGGGGTGCGCCTCACCGGCTCCGTCAAGCCGCTGGAGCAGTCCACCGTCAAGTCGGAAGTGGCCGCCAAGCTGGCCGAGGTGCTGGTGCGCGAGGGGCAGACGGTGAAGCGCGGCGACGTGCTCGCCCGCTTCGACACGGTGGAGCTGGCAGCAAAGCTGGCCGAGAAGGAAAGCAATCTGGAGGGCGCCAAGGCGCAACTGGTGCTGGCCGACAAGACCAGAACCAAGAACCTGGCGCTGCGCCGCAACGACATCGTGACCGAAACCGCGCTGGATCAGGCCCAGAGCACCTTCAAATTCCAGCAGGCGCAGGTGGCGGCGCTGGAGGCTCAGGTGGAATTGGCGCGCGAGGCGCTGCGCGACGCCGTGGTGACCGCTCCCATCGATGGCACCGTGTCGGAGCGCACGGTGAATCCGGGCGAGACGCTGGCGGTGAACGCCAAGATGTTCACCCTGGTCGACCTGCGCACGGTGGAGGTGGAGGCCGTCGTCCCCGCCGACGAGGTGGCGCGCCTGAAGCCCGGCCAGACCGCGACGTTGCGCGTCGACGGCTTCGGCGAGCGCGTGTTCCGCGGCACCATCGCCCGCATCAACCCGATGGCCCAGGCCGGCAGCCGCGCCATTCCCGTCTACGTTGGCGTCGACAACGCCGACGGTTCCTTGCGCGGCGGCATGTTCGCCAACGGCGAGGCCATCGTGGCCGAGGCCGCCGATGCCATCGCCCTGCCCCCCGCCGCCCTGCGCAAGGACGAGGACGGCGACTTCGTGCTGGCCGTCGCGGACAGCCGCCTGGTCCGCCGCAAGGTCGTGCGCGGCCAGGTCTGGGCGCGCGGCGACCTCGTCCAGGTGGACGGTCTGGCCCCCGGCGAAGTCGTCGTCACTGGCCCCCTTCCGGGGCTGAAGGCCGGCGCCGCGGTGACCGTGGCGGGCCGGTCGTAAAGGACAGAGGCGCGAAATAGCATGCCGATCACCCGCATCAGCGTCGACAACCCGGTCTTCGCCACCATGATGATGGTGGCGCTGATGGTGTTCGGCCTGTTCTCCTACCAGCGCCTGGGCGTCGAACAGTTCCCGGACATCGACTTCCCCATCGTCGTCGTCTCCACCGAATACCCCGGCGCCAGCCCGGAGTCGGTAGAGACCGAGATCAGCCGCCCGGTCGAGGAGGCGGTCAACACCATCGCCGGCATCAAGACGCTGACGTCGCGCTCCTACGAGGGGCGCTCCGTCGTCATCGCCGAGTTCGAGTTGAAGACCGGGGCCGCCCAGGCGCTGCAGGACGTGCGCGAGAAGGTGGCGGCCATCCGCGCCTCCTTCCGCACCGAGGTGAAGGACCCGCAGATCACCCGCTTCAACCCGGACGACCAGCCCATCATCTCGGTCGCCGTGAAGTCGGACATCCGCAGCTTGCGCGATCTGACCACGCTGACCGACCAGATCGTGCTGAAACGGCTGCAGAACGTGCGCGGCGTCGGCCGCGCCACCATTGCCGGCGGCGTGAAGCGGCAGATCCAGGTGCGCCTGTACCCGGAACGGCTGGAAGCGCTGAACATCGGCGTGGACGAGGTGATTCGCGCGGTGCGCAACGAGAACCAGGACGTTCCCGCCGGCACCGTGGAGGGCGGCGGGCGCGAGCGCGTGGTGCAGGTGGATGGCCGCGTGGTGCGCCCCGGTCAGTTGCTCGACCTCATCGTCGCCCGGCGCGGCGGCGCCCCGGTGCGCCTGGGGCAGGTGGCCGAGGTGATCGACGGGCAGGAGGAGCAGGAGTCGGTGGCGCTGTTCAGCGGCGCCCCGGCGCTGGCCGTGGACGTCGTCAAGATGCAGGGCGCCAACACCATCGAGACGGCGCGCGGCATCCGCACGGCGGTGACGGAGCTTCAGTCCTCCGGCGTTCTCCCCGCCGACGTGCGGCTGGAGGTGGTGCGCGACACCGCGCGCGGCATCACCAACTCGCTGACCAACGTGCAGCGCACGCTGATCGAGGGCGGCTTCCTCACCATCGCCATCGTGATGCTGTTCCTGGGCTCCTGGCGCAGCACGGTCATCACGGGCCTGACGCTGCCGGTGGCGGTGCTCGGCACTTTCGCCGTGCTGTTGCTGATGGGCTTCACCATCAACATGATGACGCTGATGGCGCTGTCTCTGGCCATCGGCATCCTCATCGACGACGCCATCGTGGTGCGCGAGAACATCATGCGCCACCTGCACGCCGGACAGGGCCACCGGCAGGCGGCGCTGGACGGAACGAAGGAGATCGGGCTGGCGGTGCTCGCCACCACGCTGACCATCGTCGCGGTGTTCCTGCCGGTGGCCTTCATGGGCGGAATCATCGGCCGCTTCTTCCTGCAGTTCGGCATCACCGTGTCGGCGGCGGTGCTGATCTCGCTGTTCGTCTCCTTCACGCTCGACCCCATGCTGTCCAGCGTGTGGTACGACCCGGCGGCGCACGGCAAGCACGGGCGCGGCCCCTTCGGCCGGCTGGCCGTCGCCTTCGAACACGGCTTCGAGCGCTTCGCGCGGATCTACGGCCGGGTGCTGGGCTGGGCGCTCCGGTGGCGCTGGGTGGTGCTGGTGGTGGCGCTGGCGGCGTTCTTCGGCAGCTTCTTCCTGGTGCGCTTCATCGGCACGGAGTTCGTGCCGGCCGCCGACCTGGGCGAGATGGTGGTGGAGGTGGAGACGCCGGTGGGCTCGTCGCTCGCCTACACCACCACGAAGATGCGGCAGGTCGAGGGCGCGCTGCGCGAGTTCCCGGAGGTGGCCTACACCTACACCACGGTCAACACGGGCGCCGCCGTGGGCAAGAACCGCGGCTTCGCCTACGTGCGGCTGGTGCCGATCGATCAGCGCACACGCGCCCCCAACGACCTGCAGGTGCCGATCCGCGCGCGGCTGGCCAGCGTGCCGGGCATCACCATCGCCGTCGGCATCCCCGGCGCCATGGGCACGCAGAAGCAGCTCCAGCTCTCCATCCAGGGCCGCGACATCGCCGAGCTGGACCGCATCGCCCAGCAGGCGATGGCGGTCATGCGCACCATCCCCGGCATGGTCGACGTCGACTCCAGCCTGAAGGCCGCCAAGCCGACGTTGTCGGTGAAGCTGGACCGCGATCTGGCGAGCGAGCTGGGCATCGGCACCGCGCAGGTGGCGCAGACGCTGCGCCCGCTGTTCGCGGGCGACAAGGTCTCCACCTGGAAGGCGCCGGACGGCGAGACCTACGACGTGCTGGTCCGCCTGCCCGAGCACGACCGCACCGGCCGCGCCGACCTCGACCGCATCCACCTCGCCAGCCCGCTGCCCACGGCGGACGGAACGCCGCGCATGATCCCGCTGTCCCAGGTGGCGCAGGTGGACACCACGCTGGGCGCCTCGCAGATCAACCGCCGCGACCTGTCGCGCGAGGTGAACGTCAGCGCCAACGTGCAGGGCCGCCCGGCCGGCGACGCCGGACGCGAGCTGCAGGCGGCGATCCAGACCATCGAGCTGCCGCCCGGCTACCGCTTCGTCTTTGGCGGCTCGACCAAGGACATCGCGGAGACGACGGGCTACGCGGCGCAGGCGCTGGGGCTGGCGGTGATCCTCATCTACCTGATCCTGGCCTCGCAGTTCGGCAGCTTCCTCCAGCCGCTCGCCATCATGGCGTCGCTGCCGATGGCCCTGATCGGCGTCTTCGGCGGCTTGCTGGTCGCGCACTCCACGCTGAACATCTTCAGCGCCATCGGCTTCATCATGCTGATGGGCCTCGTCACCAAGAACGCCATCCTGCTGGTCGATTTCGCCAACCAGGCGCGCGCCGCCGGCAAGAGCCTGCACGACGCCATCGTCGAGGCCGGCGTCATCCGTCTGCGCCCCATCATCATGACCACCATGGCGATGATCTTCGGCATGCTGCCCCTGGCGCTGGGCATCGGCGAGGGCGCGCAGCAGCGCGCGCCCATGGCGCACGCGGTGATCGGCGGGCTGATCAGCTCCACCCTGCTGACGCTGCTGGTGGTGCCGGTGATCCTGAGCTACCTGGACGGCCTGTCGCGGCGGCTGAAGCGCTGGTTCGGGCCGAAGCATCCGGTGGTCGCCCCGGCGGAGTAGCGGAATCCCCGTAAACCCAACGTGTTTGCACCGTCGGCGATGTTGGGTTTTCGCTGGCGCTCAACCCAACCTACGGAAGCTCACTCGCCCCCGATGGTCGCCCCGCCCGGCGGCACGCCCACCGGCCGGCCGCGCAGGCGATTCACGGCGCCGGCCAGCGACTCCATGTACAGGTACAAGACCGGCGTGATGTACAGCGTCAGAAGCTGCGACACGATCAGCCCACCGACCACGGCGAGGCCCAGCGGCTGACGCAGCTCGGCCGCGGCACCGTGCGCCACGGCGATGGGCAGCGTGCCCATGATGGCCGCCATGGTCGTCATCATGATCGGGCGGAAGCGCAGCAGGCACGCCTTCTCGATCGCCTCGGCCGGGGCCATGCCCTGGCCGCGCTGGGCGTCCAGCGCGAAGTCGATCATCATGATGGCGTTCTTCTTGACGATGCCGATCAGCATCAGGATGCCGATCACGGCGATGACCGTCAGTTCCTGGTTGAACAGCATCAGCGTCGCCAGCGCCCCCACCGCCGCCGACGGCAGGCCGGACAGGATGGTCAGCGGGTGGATGAAGCTCTCGTACAGCACGCCCAGCACGATGTAGATCACCAGCACCGCCGCCGTGATCAGCAGCGCCTGGCCCGCCTGCGCATCCTGGAACACCTGCGCCGTCCCGGCGAAGCGGGTGTTGACCGTGGCCGGCAGGACAAGCCGCTGCTCGATCGCGCGGATCGCCGCCACCGCGTCGCCCAGCGCCGCACCGGGGGCCACGTTGAAGGAGATGGTGACGGCCGGAAGCTGCCCCTGGTGGTTCACCGACAGTGGCCCGGCCGTGCGTTCCACCCGCGCGAAGGCGTCGAGCGGGATCAGCTTGCCCGCCGTGTTGCGGATGTAAACGCGCGATAGCGCGCTGTCGTCCTGCTGGTAACGCGGGTCCAGTTCGATGATGACCTGATAGTCGTTGCTCGGCGTGTAGATGGTGGACACCTGCCGCTGCCCGAAGGCGCTGTACAGCGTGGAGCGCACCTGGTCCACCGCCACGCCCAGCGTCGCCGCCTTCTCGCGGTCGATATGGACGTAGGCCTGCGGGCTGTTGAGCTGCAGGTCGCTGGTCACGTCCTGCATGACCGGCACGTCGTGCATCGCCTGTTCCAGGCGCTGCGCCCAGGTGTACAGCTCCGGCAGGTCGAGCGCCTGGACGGTGTACTGGTACTGGCTCTTGGACGAACGGCCGCCCAGGCGCAGGTTCTGCACCTGCTGGATGAACACGGAGAAGCCGGGGATGCGCTGCATCTCGCGGCGCAGTTCCTGCACCACCTGGGGCGCCGGCGCGCGTTCGGCGCGGGGCTTCAGCGCCACGAACATGCGCCCGGTGTTCGACGTCGGGTTCGGCCCGCCGGCCCCGGCGGAGGAGTTGACGTAGGCCACCGCCGGGTGCGCCTGCACGATGGCCGCCGCCTGCCGCTGCCGCTCCGCCATCGCCGGGAAGGAGACGTCGGGGGCGGCTTCGGTCGAGATGAAGAGCTGGCCCAGGTCCTCGGTCGGGAAGAAGCCCTTGGGGATGGCGGTGTAGAAGTGCGCGGTGCCGACGATGGTGGCGAGGAACACCACCAGCATCACCGGCCGGTGCCGCAGGCACCAGCGCAGCGTGACGGCGTAGGCGCGCAGCATGGCGTCGAACCCGGCCTCCAGCACGCGGCCGAACACGCCCTCCTCGCCGTGCTTTTCGCGCTTCAGGAAGCGCGAGCACAGCATGGGCGTCAGCGTCAGCGACACGAAGGCCGACGCGCCGATGGCCATGGAGACCACCACGGCGAACTCGTGGAACAGCCGCCCGACGACGCCGCCCATCAGCAGGATGGGGATGAACACCGCCACCAGCGACAGGGTGATCGAGATGATGGTGAAGCCGATCTCGCGGGAGCCCTTGATGGCCGCCTGGAAGGGCGGCATGCCCTCCTCCACGTAGCGGACGATGTTCTCCAGCATGACGATGGCGTCGTCCACCACCAGCCCCACCGACAGCGTCAGCGCCAGCAGCGAGATGTTGTCGATGGAGAAGCCCATCACGTGCATGCCCGCCGCCGTGGCGATCAGCGAGATGGGCACCGCCAGCGCCGGGATCATGGTGGCCGACAGCTTGCGCAGGAACAGGAAGATCACCAGCACCACCAGCGCCACGGTCAGCGCCAGGGTGAACTGCACGTCCTCCACCGCCTCGCGGATGGAGATGGAGCGGTCGCTCGTCACCTGGATCGACACGCTCGGCGGCAGTTGCGCGCGGAACGCCGGCAACTGCTCGCGCACACGGTCCACCACGTCCACCGTGTTGGCGTCGGGCTGGCGCTGCACCGCCAGGATGATGGCGCGGGTGCCGTTGTACCAGCTTGCCACGCGGGTGTTTTCGACGCTGTCGAGCACGGTCGCCACGTCGCCCAGGCGCACCGGCGCGCCGCTGCGGTGGGCGATGATCAGGCCGCGGAACGCCTCGGCGTTGGGCAACTGCGGGTTGGCGGCCAGCACCAGTTGCTGCCGCTCGCCCGACAGCGTGCCGACCGGCGTGTTGGCGTTGGCCGAGGCCAGCGCCTTCTGCACCTCGTCGATGCCGATGCCGCGGATGGCCAGCGCGTTCGGGTCGATCTGCACGCGCACCGCGTACTTCTGCGAGCCGTAGATCAGCACCTGCGCCACGCCCGGCAGGGTGGCGACGCGCGGCTGCACGATCGTTTCGGCGTAGTCGTTCAGCGCCGACAGCGGTTGCGTGGGCGAGGAGAGAGACAGGAACAGGATCGGCTGGTCGGCCGGGTTGACCTTGCGGTAGCTGGGCGGGTTGGTCATCTCCGCCGGCAGGCGGCGCTGCGTGCGGGCGATGGCCGCCTGCACGTCGGCCGCCGCATCGTCGATGTCGCGCTCCAGCGCGAACTGAATGGTGATCGACGTGCCGCCCAGCGTCGACGACGAGGTGATGGTGTCGATGCCGGCGATGGTCGAGAATTCGCGTTCCAGGGGCGAGGCGACGGAGGCCGCCATCGTCTCCGGGCTGGCGCCGGGCAGGCTGGCGCTGACGCTGATCACCGGGAAATCGACACGCGGCAGCGCCGCCACTGGAAGCTGCCGGTAGCCCGCGATCCCCGCCAGGATCAGCGCCGCCGTCAGCAGGATCGTCATCACCGGGCGGCGGATGCACAGTTCCGACAGGGTCATGACGGGCCACCCGGCGTTCCGGTCTTGCTCACCTCGGCCTTGCCGCCGGGCTCGCCCTTCTTCTCGCCGGGTGGACCGCGGTCGACGACCGGGGCGCCGGGGTAGAGGCGCGACTGGCCGTCCACCACCACGCGCTCGCCCGCCTTCAGGCCGCCGGCGATCACGGCCAGCCCCTCGTGCGTGCGGGCAACGGCGACGGTGCGCAGCTCCACCGTGTTGTCGGGCTTGATGACATAGACATAGCGCCCCTCCTGCCCGGTCTGCACGGCGGCGGCGGGGACGGTCAACGCCTGCGGCTCGACCCGCAGGGTCAGCACCACGTCCACGAACTGGCCCGGCCACAGCATGGCGTCGGCGTTGGCGAATTCGCCCTTCACGAGGATGGTGCCGCTCTGCTGATCGACCTGGCTGTCGATGAACGTCAGCACACCCTCGGCGTGCTCGCCCCGCCGGCCGGGCACGGACGCCGCGACCTTCAGCGGGCCGGCGGCCATCGCCTCGCGGATGGTCGGCAGGTGGCGCTCGGCGATGTTGAAGGCGACGTTGATCGGGCGCAGTTGCGTCAGCGTCACCAGCGGCGTGGCGTCGCCGGCGCGGACGTTGGCGCCGGCCTTGGCGCTGACCACGCCGGTGCGCCCGGACATCGGCGCGTGGATTCGGGTGTAGCTCAGCGCCACCTTGGCGCTCTCGATCGCCGCCTGGTCGGCCTTCACCGTGCCCTCCAGCGCGGCGGCGGTGGCGACCGCGGTGTCGTACTGGCTGCGGGCGATGGCGTCACGCTTCACAAGCTGGCTGTAGCGCTCGACGTCCATGCGCGCCTTCTCCAGGTTGGCGCTGTCGCGCTCCAGGTTCGCCTGCGCCTGACGGAGCTGGGCCTGAAGCGTGCGGTCGTCCAGCGTGAACAGCGGGTCGCCGGCCTCGACCTCCTGCCCCTCGGTGAAGTGCACCGTCTCCACCACCGTGTCGACGCGCGCCTTGATGCCGATGCTGGCGATGGGCTGCACGTTGCCGATGGTGGCGATCTGCTCGGGCACCGGGCGGGTCTGCACCGGCTGGACGACCACCGGAACCGCCTGCCGCCCACCCGCCGGCTTGGGCTGGGTTGCCGCCCCCTGCCCCTGCTGCGCGTACCACGCGTAGCCGGCGCCGGCCAGCGCCACGAGCACGAGGACGAACGACAGAAACCGTTTCATGAAGGCGAATTCTCCGCAGGCTCCCGCCGGAAATCCGCCGACGGCCGAACAATGACGATACGGGGCCGGACCCGCCAGTCAAGGATGGGAGGGTAACGGAGTGTTACAGCCGCCCGGCAAAAATCCCCCGCGCCTGCTCCGGCGTGGCGACGATACGGCCCAGCACGGGGGCCACCCCGGCCACCACGGCCACCAGCGCGGCGTTGTTCGGCGCGCGCGTGCCGTCGGGGAGGTTCATGTTGTTCTCGAAGCCGACGCGCACGTGCCCGCCCAGCGCGGCGGCGGCGGCCATGCACGCCGCCTCCCGCCTGCCGAAGGCGCACACCGCCCACGGCAGGTTGCGCGACCACGTGGCCAGGAACGGCAGGAGGTCGCGCGCGTCCGACTGCTGCCCGGCCGTGTAGCGGCCCAGCACGAACAGCACGCTGGCGCTCGCTTCCGGTATGACGCCGCGCCGCACCAGGTCGTCGAAGCGCGCCACGTCGGCCCCGTCATAGAGGATGTGCTGCACCAGCGTGCCAGTCCGCGCCTGCTCCGCCAGGAAGTCGGCAGCGGCGGTTTCCGCCCCGGCGTCGGGGACCAGCTCGCGCACGGCGGCCGAGAACGCCTCCGGCCGCAGGTCGCGCATCGCGGCGATCTGCTGCCCGGCGCCGTAGATTCCGACCGCCTCGGTGGTCGCCTGGATCAACAGGTCCGGCCCGGCCTCGCGCCGCACGGCGGCGACGGCGGCGCGGTAGGCGTCGGGGTCCAGGGTGTGACGCCCGTCGGCGTCGCGCACGTGCAGGTGGATCATCGCCGCCCCGGCCTCGTGGCAGCGCGCCGCCTCGCGGCCGATCTCGTCGGGCGTCAGCGGAATCGCCGGGTGGTCGGTCTTGCCGCGGCGCGCCCCGTTGGGCGCCACGGTGATGATCAGCGGCGTCATGCGTCCCCTCCCGGCTTGCCTCCCGAATTGTTTCGACAGGATACGAAGTGCCGGCGTCCCTGTCGCCGTTTTTCCGTGTCCGTTTCCTTGGCCGGCATGCGGGGCAGATCCGACGATGGACGGCCCGCCGCATATGCGAATTACTTGCAGTTGCGCATGTCCCTTTTTTTCGCTGGCACTGTCATCAATGTTTGCTACATTAGCATATGCCGATTATCGCACCCCCGGCACACCGAGGCGGCGATGCGGCGACAAGGCGCAACAAGCGCCAGCCAAAGCACGATCGGATCGATACCAAGAGCAAGACCCGAAAACGGGCGAACCGGAGGCGGCCGAGGGTTCCGGCCTCCGACACACCATTTGGAGGAGCGCACCATGCAGACCATCGGCTTTCTTCGCCGGCCAAGGCCACCGGCAGCTTCCCCGGCTCCCGCTTCGTGACGGGCGTGCGCGCCGCCGCCTGATGGCGCGCCCCGGCACCGGCGCCCGCGCGTTCGGGCGCCCGCCGGACCTCACGGAATCGCACAGAGCCCCGTCCGCCTTCCCGGCGGACCGCACGTGGAACCGCAAACAGCGGCCGTGCGGGACGTGCTGCGCGCACGGACCGGGGTGGACACCCGAGGGAGACTGACAGCATGACACCGTCGCGCGTTCGCCGACTCCTGACCGCCTCCATGGTCGCCGGCCTCACTCTGGCCGGCGCCGGAACCGCACTCGCCCAGACCGCGTCGCCCGAGGCGCTGGCCAACACCTGCGCCGGCTGCCACGGCACCGACGGCGCCAGCCTCGGCCCGTCCACCCCGACCATCGCGTCGCTGTCGGTGGAATACTTCGTCATGTCCATGAAGGACTACAAGACCGGCAAGCGTCCGGCCACCGTCATGGACCGCATCGCCAAGGGCTATTCCGACGAGCAGATCGAGGCGATGGCCAAGTACTTCCAGCAGAAGCCCTTCGTCCGCGTCAACCAGCCGGTCGACGCCGGCAAGGTCAAGGATGGCAAGGCGCTGGCGAAGAAGTACTGCGAGTCCTGCCACGAGGAAGAAGGCAAGATCGGCGAGGGCGTCGGCGTCCTGGCCGGCCAGAAGCTGCCGTACATGCAGTACTCCGTCGTCGATTTCCTCGGCGGCAAGCGCGAGATGGAGAAGCGCCAGAAGCAAAAGTTCGAGGCTCTGGTCAACGAGAAGGGCAAGGACGCCTTCGACTCCATCCTGCACTACTATGCCAGCGTGAAGTGAGCCGGGGGATCGCAGAATGACCACTTTCAATCGTCGCACCTTCATCCAGCTCACCGGCGCCGGCACGGCCGCCGGCATCATCGGCGCCCCCATGGTCGCCCGCGCCGCCGGCCCCAAGGTCGTGGTGATCGGCGGCGGCCCTGGCGGCGCCACCGCGGCCAAGTACCTGCGCCGCCTCGATCCCTCGATCGAGGTGACGCTGATCGAGCCGAACAAGGAATACTTCACCTGCTTCATGAGCAATGAAGTCCTTGCCGGCGACCGCACGATGGACGGCATCAAGGTCACCTACGACGGGCTGAAGAAGCACGGCATCACCGTCGTGCACGACCTCGTCACCGGTGTCGACGCGGCCGGCAAGAAGGTCACCACCAAGGGCGGCCAGACCTTCGCCTACGACCGCTGCATCATGGCGCCGGGCATCGACTTCAACTTCGAGGCCCTGCCCGGCTTCAGCGCCGAGGCGGCCGAGAAGATGCCGCACGCCTGGAAGGCCGGCCCGCAGACGGTCCTGCTGCGCAAGCAGCTGGAGGCGATGCCGGACGGCGGCGTGTTCGTCATGGTGGCGCCGCCCAACCCGTTCCGCTGCCCGCCGGGCCCGTACGAGCGCGCCAGCCTCGTCGCCCACTATTTCAAGCAGCACAAGCCCAAGTCGAAGATCATCATCCTCGACCCCAAGGACAGCTTCTCCAAGCAGAAGCTGTTCGAGCAGGCCTGGGCCAAGATGTATGGCCACGGCACGCCGAACAGCATGATCGAGTGGGTGCCTGGAGCCAAGGGCGGCAAACCGAACAAGATCGACGTGGCCGGCATGGCGGTGGAAACCGACTTCGACACCATCAAGGGCGCCGTGGTCAACGTCATCCCGCCGCAGAAGGCCGGCAAGATCGCCTTCGATGCCGGCATCACGGAGGGCAACTGGGTCCCCGTCAACAAGGGCACCTTCGAGTCGCTGAAGGCGGCCGGCATCCACGTGCTGGGCGACGCCAGCGACGCGGCGACCATGCCGAAGTCCGGCTATTCCGCCAATTCGCAGGCCAAGGTGTGCGCCGGGGCGGTAGCGGCCCTGCTCAAGGGCAAGGAGCCGCCGACGCCGGCCTACGTCAACACCTGCTACTCAATCGCCGGCAAGGACCACTGCTTCTCGGTGGCGGGCGTCTACACCTACGACAAGGACAAGAACGCCATCGCCGAGGTTGCGGGTGCGGGCGGCCTGTCCAAGCTCGACGCGTCGGACGAGGACCGTAAGCGCGAGGTGAGCTACGCCCACAGCTGGTACCGCAACGTCGTGGCGGACAGCTGGGGCTGATCGGCTGAAGGACTGCCGTTGGGTTTTCGCCTGCGGCTCACCCCAACCTACGAGGTTCCTGTAGGTTGGGGTGAGGCAAAGCCGAAAACCCAACGCCGGACCGACCCTTTCCAAGGAGTGCGCGCGTGTTTGGTCGTCTGGGGCGGTTGTTTTCGCGGCCGGCGGTTGCCGGCGGCGCCTGGGTCTTTCTGGTTGCCGGAGTCGTCGTCACGGTGATGTTCGTCGGCGGCTTCACCGTGTTCGCCGATTACACCAACCGGCTGGAGTTCTGCATCTCCTGCCACGAGATGGAGAGCGGCCCCTACGCCGAATACACCAAGACCATCCATTACAACAACCGCACAGGCGTGCGCGCGGTGTGCGCCGACTGCCACGTTCCCAAGGAATTCGGGCCGAAGCTGCTCGCCAAGGTGGTCGCCGCCAAGGACGTCTACCATCACCTGATGGGCACCATCGACACCAAGGAGAAGTTCGAGGCGCACCGGCTGGAGATGGCGCAGCGCGTCTGGGCCACCATGGAGGCCTCCGGCTCGCGCGAGTGCAAGACCTGCCACAACTTCCAGGCCATGAACCTGGACGAGCAGGGCCGCCGGGCCAAGAAGAAGCACCCCGAAGCGATGCAGGACGGCAAGCACTGCATCAACTGCCACAAGGGCATCGTGCATGAGCTGCCGAAGGGTTACGAGGGCGATTGACGATGCGCGCGGTGTGGACAGCCCTATCCCTGGCGGCGTTCCTGTTCGCGGCGGCACCCGCCACGGCAGCCAGCGACAGCGATAAGAACATCGGCGACCTGGGCGCGGTGGCGCGCGGTGGCCGGCTCTACGACGACTGGCTGAAGGAACTGGGCGGCGAGCCCGCCCGCCTGCGCAAGAAGAACGCCGAGCGCCCGCAACGCTGCGTGGCCTGCCACGGCTGGGACTACGGCGGGGCGAACGGCGTCAAGGGGCTGCGCGGCATGGCCGGCGGCGACCCGGCGGCCGTCATGGCCGTGCTGGTCGACGACACGCACCGCTACACCGACGTGCTCGACCGTTCCGACTTCAACGATCTGGCGATGTTCGTCACTCGCGGCCAGATCGACATGGCCGGCCTGATCGACCCGAAGACGCTGTCCGTGCGCGGCGACGCCGCCAAGGGCGTGCCGTTCTTCCAGACCGTGTGCGCCAACTGCCACGGCAACGACGGCCAGCAGATCAGCGACGCCTCGCCGCTGGGCGACCTCGCGCGCGGCAACCCGTGGCAGGCTCTGCACACGCTCCTCAACGGCCACCCCAGCGGCAACATGCCGTCGTTGCGTGCCCTGGACATCACGATCCTTCTCGACACGCTGGCGACGCTTCAGACGCTGCCGTCCCGCCATCCGATGGCGGCCATCGCCCGCGGCGGCCGCCTCTATGACACGTGGTACAAGGAAAACCACCGCGAGGCGCCGGCCGGCATCCACCCCGCCTACCCCATCGCGCTGGCCGACGGCGTGCAGGCGCGCACCACGTGGCGCTGCAAGGAGTGTCACGGCTGGGACTATCGCGGAAAGGACGGCGCCTACGGCCCGGCCGACGACGGCAGCGAGGGGCACAACACCGGCATCGTCGGCATCCGCGGCATGGCCGGGCGCGACCCGGCGGCGGTCATCGCGGTGCTCGGCGACGACCGGCACCGCTACGCCGGCCTGCTCAGCGTGCGCGACATGGCCGACTTGGCCGTCTTCGTCACGCAAGGGCAAGTCGACATGGACCGCTACATCGACCGTTACACCAAGGCGGTGCGCGGCGACGCGCAGGGCTACGCCCAGCATTACCAGACCATCTGCGCGACCTGCCACGGCCCGGACGGGCGGCAGATCCGCACCATGCCGCCGCTTGGCCGCATCGCCCGGGACGATCCCTGGCGCGCCCTGCACGGCATGCTGAACGGCCATCCGGGCGAGGCGATGCCGCCGCTGCGCTCGCTACCCGAGGAAACCGCGGCCGGCATCCTCGCCCACGCGCAGACCCTGCCGATCCGCAAGTAACACCCAAAACCGCAAGCAACACCCAAAACCGGAGGATATCATGACCGAAGCCAAGATCCTGGACGTCAAGGGCCTGAACTGCCCGCAGCCGATCGTCAAGGCGAAGAAGAGCCTGCAGTCCGACGTCGCCGTCGGCGGCCTGCTGGAGGTGCACGCCACCGATCCGGGTGCACGCGACGACTTCGCCTCCTTCTGCCGCTCCACCGGCCACGAGCTGGTCGAGCAGAAGGAAGACGCCGGCACCTACATCTTCCTCATCCGCCGCAAAAAGTGACCGGAGTGCCCCTCATGTCCGAGATCCAACCGCGGGCCAGCCGGCGCGCCGTGCTGTGCGCCGCGGGCGCGCTGGCGGCCGGCGCCGGCCTGCTGCCCGGCGTCGCCACGGCGACGCCGGAGGCGACGCGCAAGCTGATCGGCGATCTTGCCGGCGGCGCCACGCTGAAGGAAGGGCGCATCAAGCTCGACCTGCCGCAGGTGGCCGACAACGGCGCCACCGTGCCGGTGTCCGTCAAGGTCGACAGCCCGATGACGGCGCAGGACCACGTGCGCGCCCTCTACGTGCTGGCCGAGCACAACCCGGTGCCGGAGACCGCCATCTTCCGCTTCACCCCCGCCTGCGGCGAGGCGGAGGTGTCGCTGCGCATGCGCCTGGCGAAGACGCAGACCGTCTACGCCGTCGCGCAGATGAGCGACGGCACCGCCTACCTCGCCAAGGGCGAGGTGAAGGTGACCGTCGGCGGCTGCGGCACCTGAGGAGACCCCCATGAGCGAGAAGCCCCGCATCAAGATCCCGTCCTCCGCCAAGAAGGGCGAGGTCGTCGAGATCAAGACCATGGTCACGCACCCCATGGAGTCCGGCCAGCGCAAGGACGCCGCCGGCGCCGTGATCCCGCGCAAGATCCTCAACAAGTTCACCTGCAAGGCCAACGGGGCGGAGGTGTTCGCCGCCGACCTGTTCCCGTCGTTCGCCGCCAACCCCTACCTGACCTTCAAGCTGCGCATCGAGGCGACCACCAAGCTGGAGTTCGCCTGGATCGACGACGACGGCTCGGCCATCACCGCCGACGCCGAGATCAAGGTGGCGTAAGACGCCGACGTTGTGTTTTCGTTGCGCTCAACCCAACCTACGGTGGCGCCGTGGGTTGGGTTGGGGCAAAGCCGAAAACCCAACGCTCCACCCCATCGAAATCACGATTTGACGCGGGGCGCGGGACGGTGAACCCTATGGTCAAACGGCGGCTGCCGACGCACCGCCCAAGACAGGGAGAACCGGAAACCATGATCAGCGCCAGCCTGAAGTCCCACCTCGCCGCCGCCGCCTTCGGCCTCGGCCTCGCCACGGCACCGGCCGCCGCGTTCGCCGAGACGTGGGACATGCCGACCCCCTATCCCGACGGCAACTTCCACACCCAGACCGTCCGCCAGTTCGCCGAGGACGTGAAGGCCGCGACCGGCGGCAAGATCCAGATCACCGTCCATTCCAACGGCTCCCTGGTCAAGCACCCGGAGATCAAGCGCGCCGTGCAGTCCGGCCAGGCACAGATCGGTGAGGTGCTGATCTCCTCCTGGGCCAACGAGGATCCGTTGTTCGGCCTCGATTCGGTGCCCTTCCTCGCCACGAACTTCGACGAGGCGAAGAAGCTTTACGATGTTTCCCGCCCGACCCTGGAGAAGAAGCTGGAGCGGCAGAAGCTGAAGCTCCTCTACTCCATCCCCTGGCCGCCGCAGGGCCTGTACGTGAAGCAGGAGATCGCCTCCACCGACGACCTGAAAGGGGTGAAGTTCCGCGCCTACAACCCGGCCACCACCCGCATCGCCGAGCTGGTCGGCGCCGTGCCCACCAAGATCGAGTCGGCCGAACTGGCGCAGGCCTTCGGCACCGGCATCGTGCAGGCGATGATCACCTCGGCCGCGACCGGCGTCGACAGCAAGGTGTGGGACTTCGCCAAGGTCTACTACGACATCCAGGCTTGGCTGCCGCGCAACATGGTGTTCGTCAGCCAGGACGTGTGGAACGGCCTGGACGACGCCACGAAGAAGGCGGTGCAGGCTGCCGCCGCCAAGGCCGAGGAGCGCGGCTGGGCCGGCTGGCGGACCAAGACCGCGGAGCTGAACAAGACGCTGGCCGACAACAACATGAAGGTGCTGCCGCCGCCGCCCGCGCTGAAGGACGGCTTCGCCAAGGTCGGCGCCACCATGACCGCCGAATGGACCAAGGCCGCCGGCCCCGACGGCGAGGCGATCATCAAGGCGTACAAGCCGTAAGGGACACTTGCCACCACCCGCCCCGCTTCGCGGGTCCCCTCCCCTGCGCGGCGGGGGAGGGATGGGTGGGGGCAAGACTCCGCACTTCCTGTACCCTCGGAGTACCCATGCGAACCGCCTTGTCCGCCCTGTACCGCGCCGCGGAGGTGCTGGGGGCGGTGTTCTTCGTGCTGATCGCGCTGCCGATCCTGGCGCAGGTCGTTGGCCGGCCGTTCAACCTGATCGTTCCCGCCGCCGATGAATTCGCCGGGTACGCCATGGCTGCCTCCTTCTTTCTGATGCTGGGACCGGCGCTGCGCAGCGGCAGCCACATCCGCGTCGGCATCGTCGTCGAACGCCTGCAGGGGCGGGCGCGCCGGGTGCTGGAGCTGGCGTGCCTCACCTTCGCCACGGCGCTGTCCGGCTACTTCGCCGTCTACTGGCTGCGCATGACGTGGCAGTCCTACGATTTCAACGACCTCAGCCAGGGCGTGGTGCCGATGCCGCTGTGGATTCCCCAGGCCGCCATGGCCGTGGGGCTGGTGGTCCTGGTGATCTCCTTCGCCGACGACCTTGTGCGCGTGCTGCGCGGCAAGCCGGCGTCCTACGAAACCGCCGACGCGCCGACCGAGGGCTGAGCGACCATGGACCCCACCTTCGCCTCCATCGTCGTCGTCATGGCGATGTTCGTCATGCTGGCCGCCGGCATCTGGGTGGCGCTGGCGCTGGCCGGCGTCGGCTTCGTCGCCATGGCGCTGTTCACCACGCGCCCCATCGGTTTGGTCATGGCGACCAACGTCTGGGGTGCGTCCACGTCCTGGACGCTGGTGGCGCTGCCGCTGTTCATCTGGATGGGCGAGATCCTGTTCCGCACGCGCATCTCGTCCGACATGTTCCGCGGCCTCGCCCCCTGGATGGGCTGGCTGCCGGGGCGGCTGATGCACGTGAACGTGGTGGGCTGCTCGATCTTCGCCGCCGTCTCCGGTTCCTCCGCCGCCACCGCCGCCACCATCGGCCGCATGACGATCCCGGAGCTGACGCGGCGCGGCTACGACCCGCTGATGATCATCGGTTCGCTGGCCGGGGCCGGCACGCTGGGCCTGCTGATCCCGCCGTCGATCATCATGATCGTCTACGGCGTGGCGGCCGACGTGTCGATCGCCCGGCTGTTCATCGCCGGCGTGCTGCCGGGCGTGGTGCTGACCGCGCTCTTCATGGGCTACGTGGCGCTGTGGTCGCTCGCCAACCCGGCCAAGGTGCCGCCCTACGACCTGCGCATGGGCCTCATGGAGCGCGTGCGCGAGAGCGGGGCGCTGATCCCGGTGATGCTGCTCATCGTGGGCGTGCTCGGCTCCATCTACGCCGGCTTCGCCACGCCGACGGAGGCGGCGGCGGTGGGCGTGGCGGGGGCCCTGATCCTGGCGCTGCTCACCGGCACGCTGACCTGGGCGAACTTCCGCGACAGCCTGCTGGGCGCGGCGCGTACGAGTTGCATGATCTCCTTCATCCTGGCAGGAGCCGCCTTCCTCACCGTGGCGATGGGATACACCGGCATCCCGCGCACGCTGGCCGAATGGATCACCGCGCAGCAGCTCTCCCCCGTGGCGCTGCTGGCCGCGCTCACGGTGTTCTTCATCATCATGGGCTGCTTCCTCGACGGCATCTCGATGGTGGTGCTGACGACCTCGGTCATCCTGCCGATGGTGCAGCGGGCGGGCATCGACCTGCTGTGGTTCGGCATCTACATCATCATCGTGGTCGAGATGGCGCAGATCACCCCGCCCGTCGGCTTCAACCTGTTCGTTTTGCAATCGATGACCGGCCGCGACATCTTCACCGTCGGCAAGGCGAGCGCGCCCTTCTTCCTGCTGATGGTGCTGATGGTGGCGGTGCTGTGGGTCTTCCCGGGCCTGGTGACGTGGCTGCCGTCCAAGATGATCGGGTAGGACACGTCATCAGAACAGCGGCGAGCTGATCCAGTAGGTCGCCGCGGCGATGAAGGCCGAGGCCGGGATGGTGATGATCCAGGCCCAGATGATGCCGCGCGCCACCCCCCAGCGCACCGACGAGGGGTTGCGCGCCGAACCGGCCCCCATGATGCCGCCGGTGATGGTGTGCGTCGTCGACACGGGGATGCCCAGCCAGGTGGCCGTGAACAGCGTGATGGCGCCGCCGGTCTCGGCGCAGAAGCCCTGCATCGGCTTCAGGTCGGTGATCTTCGACCCCATGGTCTTCACGATTCGCCAGCCGCCCATCAGCGTGCCCAGCCCCATCGCCGCCTGACAGACGAAGACGACCCAGAACGGGATGGCGAACTCGGTCCCCATGTAGCCTTGCGAGAACAGCAGGACGCCGATGATCCCCATGGTCTTCTGCGCGTCGTTGCCGCCGTGGCCCAGCGAATACAGCGCCGCCGAGAACAGCTGCCCGTGCCGGAACCGCTGGTCGACGGTGAAGGGGCTGGATCTGCGGGACGCCCAGGTCACCGCCACCATGAGGATCTGCGCCAGGATGAAGCCAATGAGCGGCGACAGCACGATGGCCACCGCCGTCTTCAGGATCCCGCCCCACACCAGCACGGAAGTCGTCCCCATCTTCGCCAGCGCACCGCCGATGAGGCCGCCGATGAGCGCGTGGCTGCTGCTCGACGGGATGCCGCCCCACCAGGTGATCATGTTCCACAGGATGGCGCCACCCAGGGCGCCCAGCACCACCTGCGGGTCGACGACCGCCGGATCGATGATCCCCTTGCCGATCGTGTTGGCCACGTGGAGGCCGAAGAAAAAAAAGGCGATGAAGTTGAAGAAGGCCGCCCACACGACGGCCGTCTGCGGCCGCAGGACGCGCGTCGACACGACGGTCGCAATGCTGTTGGCCGCGTCGTGCATGCCGTTCGACAAGTCGAAGGCAAGGGCGATCACTATGATCGCCACAAGAAGCGGCAGCCCAATCGTCATCGGTTCCATTGATATTCCCAGCACGCTTATTGGTCCGAGAGCGGCGTCTCAGACATGCTCGATGACCACGCCGTCGATGACGTTCGCGACGTCGTCGCAGTGGTCGACGATCTGTTCCAGAAGTTCGTAGATTTCCTTCAGCACGACAAAGCGCTTGGGATCCGTCTCCTCGGCGTGCAGCCGCGACAGGCAGCGGCGCAGCAGGTCGTCCGTCTCACCCTCGATGCGGGATATCTCCACGCTGGCGCGGTTGAGGTGGTTGACATGGCGGGTGATGGCGCCCAGCAGCGGCAGCGCCTCGCGCAGGAGGGTGGCGCAGCGGACCGCGGCGTCGGCCATCTGCCGCATCTCCGGCGTGAAGTCGGTGACGCCGTAGATCACGATACGCTGCGCCGTCTCCTCGATCAGGTCGACGGTGTCGTCCATGGCGGTGATCAGCGCGTGGATGTCCGAGCGGTCGAAGGGGGTGATGAAGGTCCGGTGGATGGCCTGCAGCGTGCGCTTGGTGATGGCGTCGGCGGCCCGTTCGGCCTCGACGATTCGCTCGAACGCTGCCTTCGGATCGCCATCCTGGTCGAACAGCGCGCGCAGCGCGGCGGCGGCTTCGACGATCTGGCTGGAATGGTCACAGAAATGGCGGATGAACGACTCTTCCTTGGGCATCAGCGCGCGGAACAGCCGCAGGACCATGACCAGACTCCCCTCCATGCCACGACACGCCCGCCGCCGCGCCCGCACACGGGGCAGCCCGGACCGTCCTGACCGACGAATGACGCCCCCCATGCGCGCGGGCCGGCAAGGGCGCCAGTCGCGGGGGGCCGTGGATCGCAATGTCACGAATGTGTAACATCCGGGAAGCACGCCCGCCAGCAGCATGACGCACCGGGTCCGGCTTCGGGACGCAGGGTCGCACCGCAAGCCCCTTGCGCCCCTGTACTTGCCTGGAAAGCATGATAGAAACGGCGCCTTCGGCGCCAGCGCACACCGCCGCGGGACACCCATGGTTCACTACATCGGCATCGACGTCCTCCGCTCGCTCTACGAGGCGATCCTCGAACGCCGCGACGGAGACGTGAAGACGTCCCGCACCGCCAAGCTGTTCGCCCAGGGGCGCAAGCGCGTCGCCTCCAAGGTCGGCGAGGAGGCGGTCGAGGTGGTGATCGAGGCCATGCGCGACCACGAGCAGGGCGTGGTGTTGGAAAGTGCGGACCTGCTCTATCATCTGGTGGCCCTGTGGGCCGACATGGGCATCAATCCGGACGTCGTGCTGGCCGAGATGCGGCGGCGCGAGATGACCTACGGCATCGCCGAGAAGCTGCCGAAGGGCGAGGAGACCGCCCGCGCGCCGCACATCAACCCCACCCCCGCCAAGCGCCGCAAGTCCAAGTAACCCCGCGCCCTTTCGCCGCCCCGACGGAATTACCCCTTCCGATTTACCATGAACTCCCGTTCTGTTAGGCTGTTGCGCACACGATTCAACCGCACGGGGCAGCCATGGACATCACCGGCACCAGCGGCAACGATTCCCTGCCGGGCACCGACAGTTCGGACACCATCGTCGGCCTTGCCGGCAACGATACGCTGACCGGCGGGCCGGGCGACGACCTGCTGATCGGCAACGAGGGCAGCGACCTGCTGATCGGCGGCTTCGGCCGCGACGTCATGTACGGCAACCAGCAGGATGACAGCCTCTTCGGCGGCGACCAGGGGGATGTCCTGTTCGGCGGCCAGGGCAACGACCTCGTCGAAGGCGGGGACTCGGACGATGTCCTGTACGGCAACATGCAGAACGACACGCTGCGCGGCGACGCCGGCGAGGACACGCTGTTCGGCGGCCAGGGCGACGACATGGTCGTCGGCGGCGAAGGCAACGACGTCCTGTTCGGCAACATGGGCGCCGACACGCTGTCCGGAGGGGCGGGCAACGACATGATGTACGCCGGCGACTGGCGCGAGGCGGTGGACGCGCTGTACGGCGGGCCGGGCAGCGACACCTTCCTGATCTTCAACTACGGCACGCGGGACCAGGCCAACGCCGCGATGCACACCATCGGCGACCTGGAGCGCGGCAGCGACCGCATCTGGCTCTACCAATTCGAGCTGGCCGCCGGGGTGAAGAGCAACGTCACCATCTCCTCCGGCGACACCTATTCCGACAGCAACGCGACGATCGTGTACAAGGCGAACACGGACGAGAACAGCGTCACCCTGTTCTGCCACACCGCGTCCGGCGAATACATGAAGCTCAAGCTGGCGGGCGTGACGGCGGTGTCGGCGTCGGATTTCTACTTCCTGTAGCGAGCGGGGGCATCAGCGGATCTCCACGGTGGCGCTGTCGCTGCGGCCGTCGGCGTCCACCACGGTGATCCGCACGAATCCCGGCCCTTCCGGCTGCCACACCGCCTCGCGCCGCACGGCCGAGGCGGCGACGCGCTTGCCGTCCACCAGCCAGGACAGCGGCCGGCGCCCGCCCGATGCCGACAGCGTCACCGGTGCCGGCCCGCCGTCCGCATCGCCGGCTTCCACCACCATGGCCTCGGTCGGGAAGACGAGGCGCAACCGCTCCCCCGCGGTCTGCCCCTCGCCTGCGGCGACGCGCTGCAGCAGTTCCGGCGCCCGAACGGCCGCGCGCGGCGGCGGCGCCGGCTCCTCCGGCAGAAGGTCAAGCACGCGGTACAGCAGCGGGGCCGCCGTGTTGCGCCCGAAGCGGTCGGGGCTGGGCGTGCCGTCCGGCCGCCCGACCCAGACGCCCACCGTGTAGCGCCCCGTCACGCCGAACGCCCAGGCGTCGCGGAAGCCGTAGCTGGTGCCGGTCTTCAGCGCCACCGGCGCGGCGCGCCGCACCTCGGCCGCCTGCACCAGCCCCGACGGCGGCGGTGTGCCTTCCAGGATGTCCAGCACCTGCCGGGCCGACGCGGCCGACAGCATCGCCACCTCCGGCCCCGCCGCCTCGCCGCGCAGCGACCGGAGCGGCGCCACCGCCCCCTCGCGCGCCAGCCCCGCGTACAGCATCGCCATGTCCCATAGGCTGACCGAGGCGCCGCCCAGCGCCACCGGCAGCCCCGGCGCCCCGGCACCGGCCGGCAGGACGAGGCGCGCGCCGGCCCGCTTCAGCGCATCCGCGAAGCGCACCGGCCCGACCTTGTCCAGCACCAGCACCGCCGGCACGTTCAGCGAGCGCTGCAGTGCCTCGCGGATCGTCAGTTCGCCGCTGAAGGTTCGGTGGAAGTTGCGCGGCGCGTAGTCGCCGAAGCGGGTGGAGACGTCGGCCACCTGCGTGGCCGGGTGCACCAGCCCGTCGTCGAAGCCGAAGCCGTAGATAAAGGGCTTCAGCGCGGAACCCGGCGAGCGCACGGCGCGCACCATGTCCACCCACCCCTCGCGCCGGCCGTCCAGATAATCCGGCCCGCCCAGGTAGGCGAGCACCGACCGGCTGCGGTTGTCCACCACCAGGACCGCCATCCCCGCGCGCTCGTGCAGCGCCGGCAGCTCGCGCCGGGCCAGCGCCTCCAGCGCCGCCTGCAGGCGGCCGTCCAGCGTGGTTTCCAGCACCGGCCGGCCGGGGTGGCGCGCCTTCGCATGGTCGCCCAGGTGCGCGGCCAGCATCGGCATGGGCTGCCTTTGCGCCGGAACCGGTTCGCCCTTCGCCTCCCCGGCGGCCTTGGGGGACAGCGCGCCGGCCAGGGCGGCGCGGTCCAGCACCTTGTCGCGCGACGCCCGCGCCCGCTCGGCCGCGCGGTCGGGGCGCAGGCGGGTGGGAGACTGCGGCAGCGCCACCAGCAGCGCCGCTTCCGCCGCGCTCAACTCCGCCGGCCCCTTGCCGAACAGCGTCATCGCCGCCGCCCGGATGCCCTCCACGTTGCCGCCGTAGGGCGCCAGCGTCAGGTACATGCCGAGGATCTCGGCCTTGGAATAACGCCACTCCAGTTGCACCGCCCGCGCCATCTCCACCAGCTTCGCGGCCAGCGTGCGCGGCCGCGGCTCCAGCAGGCGGGCGACCTGCATGGTGATGGTGGAGGCGCCGGACACCACCCGCCCGCCCACGAGGTTCTGCCCGGCGGCGCGCAGCACGGCGAGCGGATCGACGCCGGGGTGCTGGTAGAATCGCCGATCCTCGTAGGCCAGCAGCAGCTCGGTGAACACCGGCGCCACGTCGTCCATTGCGGCCGGCAGACGCCACATGCCCTCCCCGTTGGTAAAGACGCGCAAGGGCCGGCCGGTGGTGTCGGTGACGGTGACCGACACGTCGCGCAGGCGCGACAGGTCGGGCGGAAGCAGCGCGTCGAGGGCGAGGAGGGCGGCGACAAGGATAAGTGCGGCAACGACCCCTCTCCCCCCTGGGGAGAGGGTGCCCGCGAAGCGGGCGGGTGAGGGGGGCTTCGGGGAACCGGGAACGAAAGCATCGCCAGCCGCCCTCACCCCACCCCTCTCCCCGGGGGGGAGAGGGGGAGTAGCGCCCCCTCCCCTGCTCATGCCCTACTCCACCGCATGCACGGTGATGCGCCCCGTCGCCTGCCGGGCGAAGAAGCGCGGCTTGTACATGTCCTCCACCACCGCACCGGGCAGCTCGTACGCCCCCGGCGTCACCGCGCGCACGAGGAAGGCGAGCTTGAACTTCGGCTCCTCCTCCGTCAGGTCGACGGCGGCGACGAAGCGGTCATCGCGCGCCTCCACCGCACGGGCGTAGGTGATGTCGGTCAGCCACGGCAGGTCGCCGGCCTCGGATGCGCCCAAGCGGGCGTTCTCGATCTCCCAGCCGGCCGGCAGCGGGTGGGTGACCACCGCCTGATGGTAAAGCTTGGTGCTCGCCTCGCCCTCCAGCACCACGACGAACACGTCGTTCTGGCGGATGGCGTCGAGGTTCAGCGGCTCGCCGGCGCGGGTGAAGAAGTTGCGCTTGACGCGCAGCCCCTCGCGCGCCGCCGGCTGCGGCTGTGCCGGGATGCCGGACACCGACACCGCCTGCCACACCGCGGCCCCGCCGCCGTTCGCCACCGTCACGCCCTCGGCCAGTTGCGCCGCGCTCGGCAGCAGGTTGAACGGATCGCCCTTCGGCCGCGCCCCTCCGGACAACGTGAGGTCGAGCGGCGCCGCCCCGCGCATCAGCGTGTCGGCCGCCAGCACGATCCACGCCTGCTCCTGCGTGCTGGTCAGCTTCGCCGCCGTCGCCGAGGCCGGCAGGCGGTCGATCAGCGCGGGCAAGCGCTTGCCCATCATCCCCGTCTCGGTCATCAGCGTCACCAGCGCCGCCGCGTCGCGCACGGTGGAGCCGTAGTCGACGTGCCAGGGCTCGCGCGCCAACTGCGATACGGCCGCCGCGAAGGCGCTCTCCGCCCGTTCCTTGTCGCCCAGGCGCGCCAGCGCGGCGCCCAGTTGCCCCTTGGACAGCGGCGAGGGCATCGCGTCGATGAAGGCGTCGTGCAGATAGCGCGTGGAGCCCGGCACGGCGACGCCGGCCAGCGCCAGCACGTGCAGCGCGTAGGCGCGGCTGGCCAGCGATTCCTTGGACCGGCCGCCGTCAATGGCGTGCTGGCGCAGCCACGCCAGCCCGTCGGCGAAGGGCTTCTCCGGCACCGGCCGGCCCTTGGCCTTGGCGCGCGCCAGGAACTCCATGGCGTAGGCGCTGATCCACGGATCGGCCTCGTCGCGGGCACTCCACAGGCCGAACGCGCCGTCGTAGCGCTGCTTGTCCAGCGTGCGGGCGATGGCGTTGTCCACGCGCCCGTCGAGCGTGTCGTCCGGCTTCGCCTGCCCGCCCAACGCCAGCTCCACATCGCGCACCACCAGCAGCGGCAGCGCCCGGCTGATGGTCTGCTCCGCGCAACCATACGGATAGCGGTCGAGCGCGCGTAGGATGCCCGCCACGTCGAACGGCGGGCCGGAGCTGAAGGTGGCCGACAGCCGCGCCGTACCCGGAAGGTAGGCGGCGACGTCGGCGGCCGACAGCGTGGCGCGGCCGCCCGGCGCGATCTGCTTCGCGACGAACTGGGTCTCCACCGGGCGCGACGGGCGCACGGTGATTTCGTAACCGCGCGACAGCGCCAGCCCGCCCGGCCCCTGCACGTCCAGCGCCACGCGCGCCACGCCGGCCGTGACGCCCTTCAGGGCCAGCGGGATGCTGCGCCGCTCGCCCGTCGGCAGGTCCACCGACAGGGCACCATTCTCGACGGCGACCCCGTCGCTGCCGGTGACGGTGACGCGGTAGGTGCCGGCCGCCGCCTCCACGTTGTGCAGCGCCAGCGTCAGGCGGCTGTCGTCGCCGGGCGCCAGGAAGCGCGGCATGACGGCCTCCGCCACCAGCGGATCGCGCACGGTCAGCTTGCCCGACGCCGAACCAACGCGGCCCTTGGAGAAGGCCACCGCCATCAGCCGCAGTTCGCCGTTGAAGTCCGGGATGTCCAGGCGCGCGCGCACCGTGCCGTCCGCCCCCACCTTCAGCGGCCCCTGGAACAGAGACACCACCGTGAACGGCACGACCGGCAACGCGGCCCCGCTGCCGTCGCCACCCTCGCGCAGCTTGCCGAACGGCCCGTCCAGCGCGTCGATCAGCCGGCCGTAGTCGTCGCGGATGTCGAGGCCCAGCAGGCGCTTGCCGAAGAACTGCTTGCCCGGATCGGGCGAAACGTAGTCGGTGAGGCGCAGGATGCCCTCGTCCACCGCCGCCAGCGTGACGTACGCGTCCTCGGCCGCGCCGCCGGCCACGGCCGGCGCCACCGCCACGCTGACCTCCACCGGCCCGCGCGGGCGCGTCACCTCCGGCGCCTGCAGCGCCACGTCCAGGCGCCGCACGGCCGAATCGATGCCCAGCCACGCCACGCCCACGGCCCGCACCGGCTGGCGCTCCTTGCCCTTGACCGGCGGGCGGTAGACGGTGGCGGTGACGTAGGCACCCGGCCCCCAGGCGGCGTCCACCGGCACCTCCACCGTGGTGCCCCCGGCCGGCACGCTCAGCGTGCGCGCCTCGAACAGGCGGTCGGTGGCCACGGTCAGCAGCACCTCGCCCGCGAACGGCGGGGTGATGCGCACGCGCGCCGCCTCGCCCGGCCGGTAGGCCGGCTTGTCGGCGACGACCTCCAGCGTGTCCGGCGTGTCGGCGGCGTTCTCGGCCATCTGCCAGCCGACGGCGAAGCGCACCGAACTGGCGACGCCGCTCGCCTTGTCCATCACCTCCAGCCGGTAGCGACCGAAGGGCTGCGTGCCCAGCGCCAGCACCGCCGGCTTGTCCGCCGCCGCGTCCAGCGTGCCCGCCTTGCGCGCGATGTCGCGGGTGTGGGCGCGGTAGGTGTAGCGGCCGTTCTGCATGTACCACTGGAAGGTCGTATGCTCCTCGACCAGTTCCCAGGCAAGACCCGGCTTGGCGATCGACGCACCATCCGGCGCCACGGCGATCACGTCGAAGGCGGCCTCCTGCCCCTCGGCGATGCGCGGCCCCTCGAAGCGCTGGCGGATGCCGACGGCGTAAGCCTTGCTGCGCACCGGCAGCGAGATGGCGGCGCGTGTCGGCCGCCCGCCCGGTTCCGTCACCGTGACGCGCACGTCGGCGCGCAGCGGGCGCGTCACGTCCGGCAGCGTGGGCAGCTTGACCGGCAGGCGCGTCTCGCCCTGCGCGTCGGTGACCGGGAATTCCAGCTCCTCCAGCTTCGGCGTCACGTTTTCCGTCACCAGCCCGAAGCGGAAGCCCTTGTGCTGCGGATAGGGGGCGGGGTCGGCCTTCAGCGACACCTCCGCCGTGCCCGGCAGGCCGGCGGCCGGCGGGCCGTAGAGGAAGCGGCCCTTGACCAGCAGGTCGTACGGCTTGCCCACCTCGATGAAGGAGGCGGGCGGCGTCAGGTCGACGGCCAGGCGCTCGGGCACGAAATCGTCGACCTGGAAGGTGGTCTGGCCGACCGGCTTGCCTTTGGGGTCGGCGAAGACCTGCACGGTCCAGCCGCCCAGCGGCGCGGTGCGCGACAGCGCCAACGGCAGCGTGAAGCCGCCCGCCGGCGCGGCGTTTGGCGTCCCGGCATAATACTCGGTCCCGCTCGGCCGCAGCACCTTCACCGTCAGGGGAAAGTCCTCGATCGCGTCGGTCTTGTCGTCGCGCAGCAGGGCCGCGATGTGCACCGTCTCGCCCTGGCGGTAGACGCCACGCTCGGTGTAGACGAAGGCGTCCATCGGCCCCGGTGCCGGCCGCCCGCCGACGCCGCGGTCGGACAGGTCGAAGGCGGCGTTGGTCAAATTCAGCAGCGCGTAGTCCGCCCCCGCGTAGGCCATCACCGCCAGCGGCGCGTTGCCGCCGGTGCCGCGCGCCAGCCCCGGCGCGAAGCGGGCGCGGCCCAGCTCGTCCGTCGTCACGCGCGCCAGTTCGGCGTTGTTGCGGGCCACCAGCGCCACCGACACGCCGGGCATGGGCTTCGCCGTGGCGAAGGAACGGGCGAAGACGGTGATGCCGTCCGCACCCTCGAACGCCGTCAGGCCAACGTCGGTGACCAGCACCCACTGCGTCGCGCGGTCGTACGGCATCTCGCCTTCCGGCACGTCCACCGGTTCGGCGGTGACGACGTACAGGCCGGGCTTGGGCTCCGGCACCATGGCGCGGAAGGGCAGCGCCGTGGTCACCTCGCGGTTGCGCTCGGTCCCCACGTCCATGCGGCCCTGCCAGACCATCTCGCCGTCTCCATCGGCGATCTCGTCGCGGTTGTAGCGGTTCAGCGGTTCCAGCAGCCGGCCGGAGCGCATGTCGGCCGTCAGGTTGCGGTCGTTGATGCGCAGCACCTTCACCGCGACGCCCTGCAGGTTCACGGTGACCAGCGGGATGCCGTCCGCCCCCGCGCGCGGCAGGATGAAGGCGTTGCCGCGGAAGGCCGCCAGCGGCCGGCGGTCGGCGACGCGCAGGCGCTGCACGTCGTCGGCCTTCAGCGCCAGCCCGTCCGCCCCCGGCAGGCCCTGGCGCAGGGTGACGGCGTAGCCGCTGCCGTGGCTCAGGCCCCCGATGCACAGCGTGTCGCCGCGCGCGTTCACCGGCGCCTTCGGCACCGCCGGTTCAATGGCGACGAAGTCGGCGAAGCGGATGCCCTTCTGGTCGCTCAACTGGTCGGAGAAGCGGATGCAGGCGCGCGGCACCGCCTGGTCCGAGTCGATTCGCACCGACCTCACCGTCAGCCCGACGCGCTGGCGCAGCGCCTGGATGCGCGCGTCCAGCCCCGGTGCGCGCACGTCCAGCGCCACGCCGGAATCCTTCGGCTTCGCCACCGTCACGATCTCCCGCGCCGCCTGCAGCGCGGCCTCAGGCCGGTCGAACACCTCGTCCAGCAAGGTCAGCAGCCGCCACAGCGCCGTCACCGACTCGTCGGCGCTGGCGGCACTCTGGTAGGCGGTGAAGGCCGCCTGCAGCGCGCGGTCCCGGTTCGGCTTGGGAAGCTGCAGCCACGCCTCGCCCAGCGCCAGCCACGTCGCGGTGTTGTCGTGGCCCAGCGCCACGGCGGCTTCCAGCCCGCTCACCGCCTTCGGCCAGTCGCGCTTGGCGACCGCCGCCTGGGCGTCGCGCAACGCCTTGTCGCGTTGCTGCGGGGTGACCTGCGGCGGCGCCTTGAGGCGGACGGAGGAGGCGTAGTTGCCCGCGTCGTTGCCCAATCCCGGCGGATCGAACTCCGCCAGGGCCGGATGCGCGGGAAGCAGGACCAACAGGCAGAGCCAGAACAGCACGAGCACGCGGGCCATGGCGGCGCCTTCCGGGAAGGGTGCGGGTGCGCCGAGCTTAGCAGCATCCGCATCGGCCCACGAGAGGAAGCCGGCGGGACGGAGCCGGACGCCGCCCTCATCCGTTATCGTTTTCGGGAGGGGGAGACGCGACCATGCCCGGACCATTCGACGCGACGCTCGACACACGACAGAGCCTGTTCGCGGCACTGCTCGCCGCCCGCCGCCGGCGCGGCGCTTCCATACCCATCGTCGAGGACGCCGAGCGCCAGCCGATGACCTACGGCCGGCTGATCCTCGCCAGCGTGGCGCTGGGCCGGCGGCTGGCACGCTTCACCCGGCGCGGCGAGGTGGTGGGCGTGCTGGTGCCCAACGCTGCGGCGGTGGCGGCGGTGTTCTTCGCCCTGCAGGCCTACGGCCGGATCCCCGCCATGCTGAACTTCACCATGGGGGAGGAGGCGCTGCGCTCCGCCTGCGCCACCGCGCGCATCCACACGGTGCTGACCTCCCGCCGGTTCGTCGCGGCGGCGAAGCTGGAACCGATCATGGAGGCGCTGGGCACGGTGGCCGTGATCCGTTACCTGGAAGACCTGCGGCGCGAGGTCGGCTTCGCCGACACGCTGCCGGGCGTGCTGATCAGCCGCGTGCCGGCGCTGCCCCTGCTGACGCAGCCGCAGCCGGACGAGACGGCGGTGGTGCTGTTCACCTCGGGATCGGAGGGAATGCCCAAGGGGGTTGCGCTCAGCCACGCCAACATCCTCTCCAACATCGCGCAGATCACGCAGGTGGTGGAGTTCCTGCCCACCGACCGCGTGGTGAACCCGCTTCCCGTGTTCCACAGCTTCGGCCTGACCGACGGGCTGCTGCTGCCGCTGCTTCTGGGCATCCCCACCATGCTGCACCCCAACCCGCTGCAATACCGCGCGGTGGCCGAACTGGTGGCGGCCGTGCAGGGCACCATCCTGTTCGGCACCGACACCTTCCTGTCCGGCTACGCCCGCGCCAGCCGGGAGCGCGAGCTGGCCTCGGTCCGCTTCGCCGTGGCCGGGGCCGAGCCGGTGCGCGACGCCACCCGCGCCGCCTACCGCGAGCGCTTCGGCGTCACCATCCTGGAGGGATACGGCACGACGGAGACGGCACCGGTGCTGGCGCTCAACACCCCGACGCACAGCCGCCCCGGCACCGTCGGCCGCCTGCTGCCGGGGATCGAACACCGGCTGGAGCCGGTTCAGGGCGTGCCGGAGGGTGGCCGGTTGCTGGTGCGCGGCCCCAACGTCATGCGCGGCTACCTGACGGCGGAGCGGCCAGGCGCCCTGCTGGCGCCGCCCGACGGCTGGCACGACACCGGCGATATCGTGTGCATGGACGCCGACGGCTACGTCCGCATCCTCGGCCGGGTCAAGCGCTTCGCCAAGGTCGGCGGCGAGATGATTTCGCTCGCCACCGTCGAGGCGCACGCCGCCCGCCTGTGGCCGGAGAATGTCCACGCCGCCCTCACCCTGCCCGATGCCCGGAAGGGCGAGCGCATCGTCCTGGTCACCGATTGCCCACACGCCACACGCGAGGCGCTGGTCGCCCACGCCCGCGCCCACGGCATCGCCGAGATCGAGGTGCCCAAGGCCGTTCTGGTGGTGGAGGCGATCCCCACGCTGGGGTCCGGCAAGACCGACCGGCCGGCGATAAGGCGTCTGGCGGAGGAGCGGTTGGGGTAGCGAGAGGCGGGGAAAGGAGAATTACGCCACCGCCCCGTGCAGCCACACCACCCAGAACGCCAGCGCCAGGTACGGCCCGAACGCCAGCGGCACGCCGTGCACCGCCGCCCCCGTCACCCACCCGCGCACCAGCGTCACGGCCAGCCCCGAAAGCGCCGCCAGCAGCACCACCGACGGCAGCCCGGCCAGCCCGACCCAGGCGCCGGCCGCGGCAAGCAGCTTGGCATCGCCCAGCCCCAGCCCGTCGCGCCCGCGCAACCGCCGGTAACCGGCCGCCAGCAGCGCGAAGGCGCTGTAGCCCAGCACCGCCGCCAGCGCGTGGTCGAGGAGGACGGCGTCATCCGGCACCTCCCACCACGTCACGGCGAGGCCCGCCGGGATCAGCGGCAGCGTCAGAACGTCCGGCAGGCGATGCTCGCGCGCGTCGATCAGCGACATTGCCAGCAAGGACCAGCCGAGAACGCATCCCGCCGGCACCAGCCACGGCGGCAGCGCCAGCCACGCCCATACGGCGGCAGCCGCGCCGAGAGCCGCCGCAGGCACCGTCATGGAATCGGCTTGGGCGGCGGCGTGTTCATGGAGCGCAGGCGGCCCATCAGCTCCTGCGTCAGGCGGCGGGCGTCGTCGCCGTTGCGCACCACGCGCGGGGTGATGAACACGATCAGCTCGCGCCGGGTGCTGCGGTTGTCGGTGGTGCTGAACAGGTTGCCCAACACCGGTATCTCCGCCAGCACGGGGATGCCGCTGCGCCCCTCGCTGCCGTCGTCGGAGATCAGGCCACCCAGCACCACCGTCTGCGCGTTCGGCACGGTGACCGAGCTTTCGATGCGCCGCTGCGAGATGGTCGGCGTCAGCGGGTCCTCGGACGAGGTGCGGGCGACGTTGCTCACCTCCTGCGCCACCTCCATGGCCACGTTGCCGCCGGCGTTGATGCGCGGCGTCACCGTCAGGATCACGCCGGTGTCGCGGTAGTCCACGCTGTTGACGATGGGCGGGGTGGACGCCTGCGTGCTGATCAGGCGTTGTGTGAGCACCGGCACCTGATCGCCGACCTTCAGCATGGCCGTCTGGTTGTCGCGCACCACCACCTGCGGCGAGGAGACGACGCGCACCTTCGTCACCGCGTCCAGCGCGTTCAGCACCACGCGCGGGTCGCCCACCGTGCCGGCGATGAGGTTGAGGCCGGGCAGTTCCGGCTGCGGCACGAGGGTGTTGAGGTTGTTGGTCAGCGCCGCCAGCGATCCGTTGGACCCGAGAATCCCGTTGCCCTTCAGGAAATACTGCACGCCGAAGCGCAGCGCGTCGTTCAACGTCACCTCGGCGATGGTCGCCTCGATCAGCACCTGGGCGGCCGGCACGTCCAGCCTGTTGATCGCCGATTCGATCAGCCGATACTCGGCCGGGGTCGCCATGATGACCAGCGCGTTGTTGGTGTCGTCGGCGACGATGCGCGTGCCGCCCCCGCCGCCGTTTCCGGAATCATCCACCCCGGCGTCCGGCGAGGCACCACGCGCCGACGCCCCGCCCGGCGCCACCGCCCGCCCGGTGACCACCGCACCGGTTCCCATGCCGCCGCCGCCCGGCCGCGATGCGGGTGCCGTGTCCGCCGCCCCGCCGGTGACCGGCGCCACGGCCATGCTCTCGGTGCCGACCTGCACGCCGCGCGTGCCGGGCGGCAGCAGCGAGCCGGCACCCGCCCCGCCCGCCGCGTCGCCCGCGCCGCCCTGGCCGAACACGCGCCCGAGCACCCGCGCCAGATCCCTCGCCCGCGCATGCTGCACGTTGTGCACGTAGATGGAGCGCTCGCCGTCGCCGCCCTGGTCCAGGGCACGCACCCAGCCGGCCACCTGGTCCAGCAGGCGGCTGCGCCGCGTTACCACCATAACCGCGTTCAACCGGTCGATGGGCATGAGGCGGTAGAGCCCCGGCCCGGCGTTCGGCTCGTTGCTGTTCAGGATGACTTCCAGCTCGTCGATCAGCGCCTTCGGCCCCGCCCGGTTCAGCGGGAAGATGCCGACCGACTGTCCGGCCAGCCAGTCCTGGTCGAACGCCTCGGCGGCTTCGGTCAGCGTCGTGCGATCGGCGGAGCCGCCGGTGATCGCCAGCAGGTTGCCCTCCGGCAGCACCTGGAGTGCACCCGGCACGCCGTACAGCGGCTCCAGCAGGCGCTTGAGCGTGTCGGCGCTGGTGTGGCGCGGCGCGTAGAGGCTGACCCCCACCCCCGGCGCGCCGGGCGGTACCGGCTGGCCGCCGGGCCGCGCCTCGGCGGCGGGGACCACGCGGTGCAGGGTGCCGTCGCGCACCAGCGCCGCACCGTTCATGCGCAGCGCCGTCTCCAGCGTCGCCAGCGCCTCGTCCCGCGTCAGCGGCCGGCCGCCGGACAGCGACACCGTGCCCTGCACCCGCGGGTCGAGCGCGTAGGGCACATTCAGGATATCGCCCAGCACCGCCCGCACCACGGCCGGCAGGCTGGTGTCGGCGAAGTTCAGCTCGATGGTGGCCGGGCCGCCCGACGCCGGCCGGGGCGCCGGGGCCGGCGGGCGGTCGCTGCCGCGCACGATGATCGGATTGGCCGGCGGGCGCACGGTCGGACCGGGGCGGGCCTGAGGCTGCGGCGGGCTTAAGGCCGGCGCGCCGGCGACGTTGAGGCCCAGGTCGCCCACGGTCTGCGCCAGCATCGGCCGCTGGTCGCCACGCTCCGTGCGCTGGCACCCGGCGGACAGCAGCACCGCCGCGGCGAGGGCCGCGGACAAGCTGACGCGTGCGTGACTTCGGCTCAGGACCATGCCCCTCCCGGCGTGCGGTTCGGAAAGCTCCGTAGGTTGGGTTGAGCCCCAGGCGAAACCCAAACCTACGAGCGGATCCGAAAAATACTGCGGTCTCCGAATAGTCCGCGCGCCGGATTCGCCGCAAGCGATAATCACACCGTCCCGCACGAACGCCACGCCCCGTTGCAGGCCGGCACCCATGCCATCGCCACGGCGGCACGTTGACAAGCGCTTTCACCAAATGAAAGGATCGGGACGCGGCCGGAACGAACGCACACGAAACAAGGCGGCCGGAAGGGAGGGGGCATGGACGCGGCAACCCCGCCGGTCCACAGAATCGGTCCGAGGGACGCCGTCCCAACGGACCGGGCCGGCTTCGCGACCCGCGAGGAGACGCGGCGCGGCGCGGCGGCGCTCGGCCTGCCCTACGCGCCGCCGGAACGCCTGACCGCGCCGCCCCCGGAGGCTGCCGCCGTCTCCGCCACCTTCCTGCGCACCGCCCGCGCCTTCCCCTTCGCCGTCGAGCACGGGCGCCTGCTCGTCGCCCTGGCCGACCCGCAAGACGCCGCCACCGTGGAAGCGCTGGAGGTCGCCACCGGCCTGCCCGTGCAGCCGCACGCCGCCTTCCCCGCCGACATCGAGGCGGCGCTGGAACGCTGCGGCGGCCCCAGCGCGCTGGAGCGCATCGTCGCCGATTTCGAGAGCGGCGGCGCACCGGAGGAGGACGTCGACCAGCTCAAATCCCTGGCCAGCGAGGCGCCCGTTGTCCGCCTCGTCAATCACCTGATTTCCGAGGCGGTGCGCCAGGGCGCTTCCGACATCCACATAGAACCGTTTCCGGAGGCGCTGCGCGTGCGCCTGCGCGTCGACGGCGTGCTGCGCGAGATGGAGCCGGCCCCCGTCCGCCTCGCCCGCGCCGTGGTGTCGCGCGTCAAGATCCTCGCCAACCTCAACATCGCCGAACGCCGCCTGCCCCAGGACGGGCGCATCGGCCATCGCACAAATGGTCGTCCGATCGACCTGCGCATCTCCACCCTGCCCACCGTGCACGGGGAGAGCGTCGTCATCCGCCTGCTCGATCCCGCCGCCGGGCTGCGCCCGCTGTTCGACCTGGGCTTCGGCCCCGATGAGGAGGCGGTGGTGCGCCGCCTGATCGGCGCCCCGCACGGCATGGTGCTGGTCACCGGCCCGACCGGGTCCGGCAAGACGACGACGCTGTACGCCGCGCTGAACCTGATCGACGCCGCCACGCGCAAGATCCTCACCGTCGAGGACCCCGTCGAATACCACTTGGCCCGCGTCAATCAGGTGCAGGTAAAGCCCGCCATCGGCCTGGACTTCGCCGCCGTGCTGCGCGCCCTGGTCCGTCAGGACCCCGACGTCATCATGATCGGCGAGATGCGCGACCACGAGACGGCGGAGATCGCCGTGCACGCGGCGCTCACCGGCCACCTCGTGCTCACGACGCTGCACACCAACTCGGCCGCGGGGGCCATTACCCGCCTGCTCGACATGGGGGTTGAGCCGTTCCTGCTGACCTCCACCGTGCGCGCGGTGATCGGCCAGCGCCTTGTCCGCGTGCTGTGCCGCCACTGCAAGGACACGCAGCCCGACGGCACCGCCCGCCCGGTGGGCTGCGAGCGCTGCGGCAGCACCGGGTACGCGGGCCGCATGGGGCTCTATGAGCTGCTGATCATGGACGAGCCGCTGCGGGCGCTGACCATGCAAAGCGCCGGGGCGGACGTGCTGGAGGCGCAGGCCTGCGCCGCCGGCATGGTGACGCTGCACGCCGACGGCCTCGCCAAGGTGGCGCGGGGGTTGACCACGCTGGAGGAGGTCCGTCGCGTGACGGACGTGTGGTAGCGGCATGCCGGTCTTCACCTACAAGGCCCTCACCCCCGCCGGCGAGCCGCGCGACGGCCGCATGGAGGCGCGCGACGCCAAGTCGGTGATCCGCCACCTGCAAACCCAGGGACTGCTGCCCGTCGAGGCGCGCCCGGCCGGTGCCGCCGCGCGCGGCCCACGCAAAGCGCCGATGCGCGATCTGGCGCTGGCGGTGCGCGAGTTGGCGATGCTGCTGGGTGCCGGCCAGACCATCGAGCAGGCCCTGGCGCTGATGGCCTCCACCGCCGGTCCGGCGTCGCTCCGCCCGCGCCTCGCCGCGGCGCTGGACCGGCTGCGCGGCGGCGGCGGGCTGGCCGACGCGCTGGAGGCCGACGGCGGCTTCCCGCCGGTGGTTGTCGCCATGGTCCGCGCGGGCGAGGCCAGCGGCCAGTTGGAAACCGTGATGGCCGAACTGGCCGACCTGCTGGACCGCGCCGTGAAGCTGCGCGACCAGTGGGGTTCGGCGCTCGCCTACCCCACCATCCTCGTGGTGGCGTCGGTGTGCGCGGTCACGCTGCTGCTCACCCTGGTGGTGCCGCAGTTCGAGCCGATGTTCGCCGGGGCGCGGCAGGCCCCGCCGTGGTCCACGCAGGTGGTGCTGGCCGCATCCCAGGCGCTGCGCGCGCACGGCACGGAACTGCTGGTCGCCGTTCTCGTCCTTTTGCTGGCCGTGCCGGCCGTGACGCGCCGCTTCGCCCCGCCGGGGTGGTGGGAGGGGGCGGTGCTGCGCCTGCCCGGCGTCGGGCCGCTGGTGGCGGCCGCCTCCACGGCGCGCTTCGCCCGCACCCTGTCCGTGCTGCTGACCAGCGGCGTGGCGCTGCCCACCGCGCTCACCCTGGCCGGCGCCGTGCCGGGCCTGCGCCGCTTCGCCCAGGCCGCCGACGCCATGCGCGCCGGGGTGGCCGAGGGGCGCGGCCTCGCCGCCGCCCTGCCGCCCGGCGCGCCGCTGCCGCCGGTGGCCGTGCAACTGCTGCGCGTCGGCGAGGAGGGCGGGCGTCTGGACGCCGTGCTGCGCCACCTCGCCGACCTGCTGGACGCCAAGGTGGAGCTGGCGGTGAAGCGCCTGCTCACCGTGCTCGAACCCGCCATCATCCTCCTGTTGAGTGCCATCATCGGGGGGATCGTCGTTTCCATCCTCGTCGCGGTCGTGTCGATCAATGAACTCGCCTTCTGAACGCAAAGCGAAACCCCGCCCCCATACATTGAGAGGGGATGCCGGCTTCACGCTGATCGAGCTGCTGGTCGTGCTGGTCATCCTCGGCCTGCTGGCCGGCATGGTCGGCCCGCAGGTGCTGGGCTACGTCGGCTCTTCCAAGAGCAAGGCGGCGCGCGTGCAGATCGAACAGATCGCCGCCGCGCTCGACCTCTACCGCCTGGACGTCGGCCGCTATCCCACCTCGCAGCAGGGGTTGAAGGCGCTGGTCGAGGCGCCGGGCGGCGTGAAGGGCTGGAGCGGACCCTACCTCGCCAAGGGCGGCGTGCCGGCGGATCCATGGGGCAACCCGTACACCTACAAGGCCCCCGGCCGCGCCCGCCCGTTCGACATCACCAGCCTGGGCCGCGACGGCCGCGAGGGGGGCGATGGCGAGGACGCCGACATCGGCCTTTGATCGGGGGGGCTCTGACGCCGGTTTCACCCTGCTGGAGCTGCTGGTGGCGCTGACGCTGGCCGGCGTGCTGCTGGCGCTGGTGCCGCCGGCACTCGGGCGCGGTTCCGACGCCGCGCGGCTGCGCGGGGCGGCGACGGTGATGGCACGCACGCTGGCGCTGGCGCGCAGCGAGGCGATCCTGACGGGACGCGAGTCCGCCTTCGTCATCGACTTGGACGGCCGCCGCTTCGGCCTCGCCGGCCGCGCGGCGGAGGCGACCTTCGCCCCGTCCGTCCGCGTCGAACTGACGGTCGCGGCGCGGGCCGTGCGCGGGCGCACCGCCGCCATTCCCTTCCACCCCGACGGCAGTGCCGGCGGCGGCGAGATCCGCCTGAGCAACGCGGCCGGATCGGCGGTGCTGCGCGTCGACTGGCTGACCGGCCGCGTCGAGACGACGGGCCTGCGATGACCCGCAAGGACGCCGGCTTCAGCCTGATCGAGGTGCTGGTGGCCCTGGCCGTGCTGGCGGTGGTCGCGGGTGCGGGCTGGCAGGCCTTCGCCACCGGCATCGCCGCCACCACCCAAGCCGACCGCCGCGCCCGCGCCGTGACCGTGGCCGAAGCCCTGCTGGCCGGCGCGCTGGTGCAACGACCGCTCAAGGTCGGCGAACGCAACGGCGCCGAGCAGGGCTTCCGCTGGACGGTGAGCGTGCGCCCGCAGCACGATCCCGACACCGCGTGGCTGCCGTCGCGCGGGTTGGCGCTGTACGCCGTGACCGCCACCGTCCGCTGGGAGGGCGGGCGCGAGCTGACGCTGTCCACGCTGAAGCTGGAGGGGGTGCGGTGAACAAGGTTTGGCCCTCACCCCGACCCTCCCCCGCTGGGCGGGGGAGGGTTTTCCTCTCCCTCCTCCGCCCAGCGGGGGAGGGTTGAAGCGCGAAATTTGAAATTGGAGTGAGCGACGCATAAACCTGGAGCACCTTCAGGCGCGCCTTAAGGGGTGTCTGGAACGCCGTCACTGTACGTCACTCCGTGTCGCTACCGGCACGCAAAAATGAACGGCGCCACGCCTGCGGACGGAGCGCCGTTTGTGTGTGCGTCAGGGCCGGGCGAGACTGGTGGCGGGCATGGTGCCGCCTAGCTCCTAAGCGGCGCCGGGCCAACCCGCCTCGGCCTGCTCATCGTAGATGGCCAGCACCTCCTCCATCGTGTCGGCTGCGTCGATCAGCGCGCCGATGGCCTGTTCGCGGGCGAAGCACGCGCGGACATGCGCGCCCACCGCCCGGCCGACGGCCTGCATCTGCGCGCCGGTGAGCGTCACCCACCCGCTGGCCGCCTTGAACGCCACCGGGGCTTCCGGCTCCAACTGTGCCAGCGCCACGGCATTGCCGATCATGGCTTGGCTCTCGCGATCAGTGCGCAGCTTGGTCCCGCCCGGCAGCGTGAGCCCGCCGGTCTCCGCGCGGAACCGGCGGGTCGCGACGCGGGCCTTGGCCTGATCCCGGAGGTAGGTCATCGACGGAGGCTCAACCGCGTCCGTCCCGCCCACAACATAGGCGTGATCGACCCATGCCCGGAGGTATTCGGGTACGGCCACCCATCGGAAGTCCTGGTGGTAGCGGCCGGCTGGATTGTCGGCGACGAACTCGACGCAAGTGTCGTCTTCCACGCGCGCCCACATGCTCATTCATCTCCCCATGAAATCCACACCGCGCCAGCACCGCCCGGTTGCCCGGACATGATGCCCCCGGTTGGACCGCCTAAGCCGCCGGCGCCATATACAATCCCGTTGATCGTCGCCTCGGACTGGACCCACGCGAAGTTGACGTCGCCTCCAATCCCCACACCAGAAGCGCCAACGCCGCTCAGGTTGTCGGTTGCGCCGGCCTTCCCGCCGGTAGCGGACACGAAGATGCCGAATGACGACGCACCGCCGTTGCTCTGCGCGGCGCCGCCAGCCCCGACCACAACCTGTATAGGCTGGCCGGGGGTCACGGCGACGCTGGTCTTGATGGCGATGCCGCCGCCGCCGCCCGGCGCGCCCTGCTCGTTCCATCCGTCGTGCGGGTTTGTGTCGTTGCCACCGCCACCGCCGCCGCCGATGCACTTCTTGACCCTCACGGAGGTGACGCCGGCTGGAGGGTAGAACTGGTATGTCCCGGCCAAGCTGAAAAGCTGGTATCCAGTCGGCAACACGGTGGTGAATGAGGTTGGCGCGGACCACGCCCCCCATCCCGTCGCCGCGCCCTTATGCCGCGCCCGCCAGTAGTACAGGGTAAGGCCGGCAATGTCGGGGTCCGTCGGCACGGCGTGGCTGGTCAGGTCGGCCGTCTCGCCGCTGTCGTAGACCACCGCCGTGAACGCCGCATCGGTGGCGATCTGGTACTGCGACTTGGTGTGCGTATCGGCTCCACCCAAGAGGAAGAACGCCGAAATCTGCAACGTCGGCGTGACGGATACGCCTGTTGCGCCAGCAGCCGGCGCCCCGTTCACCGGGGCTTCGGCGCGGGCCTGGACGGTGAATGGCGTCGCAGTCGACCATTCGGACCACCCCAGCGCGATGCCTTTGTGCCGAACGCTGAAATAGTAGGTGGTGACGGTGGACAGCGGCGTTGCAACCGCGTGACTGGTCAGGTCGGCCGTCTCGCCGCTGTCGTAGATCACGGCTGACATGGCAGCGTCCGTGGCGATTCGCCATTGGCTGTTGCTATGCGCGTCGGCGCCGCCGGCCACGCTGAACGCCGACGACTGCAAGGTCGGAACCACCGCCACGCCAGTGGCGCCCGCGGCCGGCGCCACGTTGAGCGGTCGCCGAATGTAGGTGAACGTGTCACTGGTGGTGAACCCGGCCGGCGCGCTCCACGCGGACCAATTGCCGTCCGCGTCCTTGTACCGCAGCCGGCAGAAATACACGGTGTCGGTGGCCAGAAGGCCAGCGGTCACGGTGTGCGCCACGACGCCCGATCCGGCCAGTTCGTCCAGGACCAGCGTGGCGAAGTCGTCGCGCGTCGACACCTGGAACTGCGCCTCCGCCTGCGCGATGCCGTAGAGCGAGCGGTACGCCGTGCCGGTGATCGTGGGCGTCTCGCCGACGCTCACGGCGCCCGTCGCCGGGGCGACGACGGCCGGGCGCTGGACGAAAGCCGCGACGCCGGCCAGCGGCGCCGTGCACACGACGATGTGGTCGATCCGCACAGGCAGGCTGGACGGCCCCGCGGTCACGTCGATCCGCAGCTCCAGGGCGCCGCCGTTGACGGACCAGATTTCGTCCCGCGTGCCCGGCGCAGCTTCGGTCACGTCCAGCAGCGTGGCCGGGACCCACGCCCCCCCGCCGGGCGCCCGCGTCGCCACCGTCAACGCGCCGTCCGTGGCGTCGCGGCGAATGACGATCCGGCCGTCGTCGTAGTACCGCAGCACGTCGACCGGCTGCGACAGGTAGACGGACCCCGGCGCGGCCATGGCGAAGCCGGCGCCCACCGCCCACGTGGTGCGCGACAGCGTTCCGCCCGCCACGGTCACGGCCACGTCCGCCGACGCCCGGAACCGGGTGGGCGACAGGATTTCCGCCACCTGCACGACGGCCGCAAGCCCGGCCCCGGTGGCGATGGCGTAAGCCTCGCCGACCCGCAGCGGCGCCGTGGACGACACGTCGACGCTGTCGTCACCCGCCACCGTGGCGACACCGCCCAGCGCCGGAATGTCGCGCAGCACGTAGCGGCCGGCGAAGAGTTCGGCGGCAAAGCCCTCGTCGTTGTAGAGCCAGAACAGACCCAGCGCGCGGGCCACGGCGGCGGCGTCGGACACTTCCAGCACGTCCAGGCGGTCGCCGTGGTCGGTCAAGACCGCTTCGGCCGTCACCAGCCGGTCGCGAAGGTGTTCCGTCCGCTCGGCCAGCGCTTCGTGTGGCCGGTTGTCGACGCCGCCGAGCCCGCCCTCAACCGGGTCGTCTTCGGCGATCACGGGCACGGGCGGGAAGCCAGGGGTGACGTAGGTCGGGATGCTGTCAGTCATGATCACACCTGAATGTCGAAATAGTCGCCGATGCCCAAGTCGTCGGTGATTTCCAGCGGCGGGCCGACGCGGCGGGCCACCATGCGACCGTCGACGGACAGCAGCCCGATTTCGCGTATCTGCGTGCCGATGGGGGCGCCGCCCGGTTCCAGGAGGAAGTGCAAGCGAAGCGTGCGGCCGTCCGGCCGCATTTCCGCCTGCAAGACGGCACGCTCAATCGGGTCGGTGATCACCGCCGCTTCGGCCTCGCCGGACGTGCCGAAATGAACGCGCGTGAGGATCGGCGCAAGCAAGGCCCGCGTGACGGCGTAATACTCGGGACGAAGCGTCGTCGCCATAGTGGGGTCACCTCGTGTGTTCGAGTGGGGAAAGCGTCACGCTGCCGCGCCCGCGGCATCGACCCATCCGGCGCCAGACCACCAGACGGCCTTGTTGATCGTGGTGTCGAAGTAGGACATGCCGGCGTGATCCGTCGTCAGAGCGGAACCGTCGGCGCGCAACGGCCGGTCGGCGGTGGGGCCGCTGCGGACCAGCGACACCGGAAGCCACCCGGTGCCGTCGGTCTCTGGCGTGGCCTTGACCCACAGCCCGGACGGGTAGGTCATGGCGCTGTGCGGGTGCCGGTGCAACACGATGGAGCCGGCCCCGGCGCGGATACGCCCGTTCGGCGTCTCGGTCGACCACCCGACGATGGCGTTGTGCTCCTGCGTCCCGATGTTCGTCAGAACGTGGGCGCCACCCCAATAGTGCTGCGAATAATCCTGCGTCGCGTCGAACTGCGAGCGCTCGCCGATGGTGAACCCGTTCTGCTGCTGGATATTATGCCCACCGCTGGCGGACACCGGGTTCCGGCCGATGTAGACGAAATCCATGTTGGTGGCGGTGGCGGCGAGCTGGAGCCAATGGGCCGTCCAGCCGCGGCACGGGTTGCCGTCGAAGACGACATACGAGCTGTCCAGGATGAGCGCGCCGATGCTGCCGGTGCCGCGCCCGTCCAGCACGTTGCCGCGAACGGTGGTGTGGTCGGCGTTCTGGATCCAGATGCCCACCGTGCCGGCCGCGTTGCTCTCAACCGGGTTGCCGGTGACGGCCGTTCCGGTGTTCCCGATGACAAAGACACCATAGTTGTTGTTGCGGCAGGTGTTGCCGATGACGCTGTTGTTCCGGCCGCCAGTGCCGTTGACCGCCACGCCGGTCCCGATGGTGCCGTTGCCGCCGGCCACGGCGGTGTTCCCGGTGGCCGTCGTGTTCTCGCACCCGGCCAGTTCAATGCCGAAGGCGGAGTAACCACGGCAGGTGTTGCCCGACACCGAGCCGTCGCGCTGCTTGTCGAAGCTGATGCCGTGTGCGCCGCCGATCACGGTGTTGCCGACGGCGGACATGCCGTCGCCGCCGCCCCAGATCTCGATGCCAAGCCCCGTCCCGGCCGGGTGGAGAACAACGGTGCAGCCGTGGACTTTGCCGGACTGCCACCGTTTGCCCGTCGTGCTGTTCGTCACCAACTGGATGCCGCTGTGGCCGACCACGGCGGAGCGGTCCACGTACACGCCTTGGATGTCCCACCCGGTCACGTCCACGTCGGTGCAGAACCCGACGATGGCCGACTTGTCCGTGTTCTCCACGCGGGCGCCTTTGATCGACACGTCCGAAGCGTCGTGCGCCAGGATGCCGACGTTGGTGGCGTCCTTCACCGTGACGCCGGAGATGGTCAGCCGGTCCGCGCCCGTGGCGTGGATGCAATTGCACTCAGCCGTCTGCGCCGCCTTGGCGCCGTCGATGATACCGACGCCGCACACGGTTACATCGGGCGCCGTGATGACCAGCAGGTCGGCGTTGGCCCCCGCCTTCAGCCGTAGCGTGGCACCACGCGCGATGACCCACCGCTGCCCCGGCACCGACAGCGTGACCGTCGACAGCGCGTACACGCCCGGAGGCACCACCACGGTCCCGGCGACCCCGGCCGCGTCGCGTGCCGCGTGGAATGCCGCCGCGTCATCAGCCACGCCGTTTCCGGCCGCGGCGTGTTTGCGCACCGTGACCACGTCATTGCGGAACATCAGGTCGGTGATTTCCTCCCTTGCCGTTCCCAGCGCGCCATGCAGTTGGCTCAAGCGCGGGGTGGCGGTGTCCCCGAACAACTCCGGGTCGAAGGCGTCGGCATCAATGGTGCTGCCCATATCACAAGCTCCAGGCTGTCAAGCCGCCGTCCCATCGGGTCGCCCCATCGTCCCAGGCGATGGAGGAGGCCACAGACGGCGGCGCGGTGTGTGTCACGGTGATTGTCAGGCGGGCTGTCAGGGTCGGGGCGATGCGCCGCGCTCCGTAGCGCGTGCCGTCGCCGCGCGACCGCATGCCGTTGTGGGCAGGGTCGCGGGCTGCCTGGACGCGCACCAGGGCGCGCGGTGACACCGTCACGGCGGGCTCGGCGTCCCGCCCGACGGCCGGCGGCAACGCCACCACCACCATGTCGAGGCGGCACCGCGCCGGCGCCCACGCTGCGGCGGCGCGGCCGATGCGCGCTACGTCGGCCGGCGTCAGCGTGTCGGCGTCGCCCAGCGGCACGCGCAGGCGGTAGCGCGCCCAGCGTCCGCGCCCGTCATAGCGTTCGCGCCCGTCACGTCGCGCCGCGCGGTCGTGGAGGAGTGGCGGTAGCCCCTCGGTCAGCTCGACCTCTGAATGGCCGATGGCCCCGACCACGCGCTTTACCGCGTGGGGCGTGCCCTTGCGCCGGTGCAACTCGATGGCCGTCCACACCAGAGCCCGGCGCTGGGCGTCGGTGACGCACTCCTCCCACCCCTCGCCGAACAGGTGGAACTGCCAGCCCAGGACGGGGAGCAAGCCTGCGTCGACCTCGCCGATCCGGTAGACGGCCAGGCGCGGCAGCGCGGCGTCGATGGCCCGCAGTTCGGCCGCCGCCAGGGCGGCGAGGCTGCGGAACGGTTCCCGGTCGATACCGGCCGGCAGCGGCAGGTCATGCAAGTCAGCCATGGGCGCTCTCCGCCGTCCGGAAGCCAAGGCTGATGCCGGTGCAGGTGGCCCACTCCTGCGGCGCCAGCGGCCGGAACGCCGGCGCCGCCACCTCGACGCGGTGCACCCCGGCCACCGACAGCGCCACCACCGCCTGGCTGGAGATCAGGTCGCGGCCCAGCCCGCGCGCCCGCTCGGCCGTCCAGGCCGCCGCGGCGGCCTCGACGCGCGCCCGCACCGTCTGCACGTCCACGTCGGCGCGCAGCCACACCGTGGCGTCCAGCGCGTAGGGGACCGCCACCGGCGGCGCGGCCGTCACCGTATCCGAAAGCGGCCGGGTCGACGTGGCCGTCAGCGCCGCGCGCACCAAAGACAGGACCGCGTCGGATGGCATGCCGGCGTCGGTCAACACGTGCACCATCACCGCGCCGGGCCGCGGCGAGGTGACCGCCACATCAAGGATCGAGGCGTGCGCCGTCAGCGCGTGCCAGCGGTAGGCGTTGGCCGGGCCGGCGGTGCTGAACTTCTCCGGCGCTTCCTGGATGCGCCGGCGCAGGCGCTCGTCGTCCTCGATGTCGGCGCCGCCGTGGCTGACGCCGACGTTCGAAGCCGCCGCCACGCCCTCGACCGGCGCATCCAGCGCGGTGATCTGGCCGGGCAGGAAGCCGTTGGCGCCGGCGCCAGCCGCGGTGGCCACCAGCACCGCCTCGGCCTTCGCCGCGCCGGCCGGCACCGTCGCCGTGCCGGTGAAGGCCCACGCGCGATCGGGGGTCCGCACGGACAGGGGGCCGACGGTGCGTTCCGTCTCGGCCGGCTCGGCCATGCGCACCTCGAACACCGCCTGTGCGGCGCGGGCCGGCAGGCGCTCCACGCCCAGCAACGCTCCCAGGTGGTCCAGGTTCTGGCCACGCGCGTAGGCCAGCAGCGTCTGCTCGCCGGCCTCCTGCACGGCCATGCGCTGCAGCGCGAACTGGTAGGCCAGCCAGTCCAGGAACAGCCGCTCCGGCTGCGCCGGCAGCAGCGACCGGCCGGAGATCGACTGAAAGCTCTCCACCATCGCGGCGGCGAGGTCGGTGGGGTCGGTGTCGATGAAGTGGGCGCGCGGCAGGGCCGACAGGTCGATCATCGGACGGCCGCCCCAATCGAAACGGCGGTGGAGGCAGCGGCCCCCAGCGAGCCCGCCAGTTGCCACGTGACGGTGATCGTCAGGCCGGCGCCGTCGCCCGGCGCGTTCGCCGTGCCGGCCGCGACCGCCACGTCAAGGACCGACAGGCGGGGCTCCCAGCGCTCCAGCGCGTCGCGCACGGCGGCGACGATGCCCGGGCCGGCCACCGGCACCGGCAGGTCGATCCACGGCTGAAGGTCGCAGCCGAAGTCGGGCCGGTGCGGGTCGGAGCGGAGCGGCGTCGTGACGATGACGCGCACGGCCTGCGCCACGTCGTCCAGCCCCTCCACCGTCAGGCCGGGGCCATCCACCATCAGCGACCAGTCGACTGCCAGCAGCGCCATCACTCGCCTCCCTCATCGATGAAGACGGTCGCGCTGCCGGTGGCGACCGACGAGCCGCAGGACACCGGATCGCCGATGCGGCCGACCGGGCGGCCGTTGACGAAGACCGTGGCGCTGCCGGCGGCCAGCGCGCCGGCGTGCGTCTCCGGGATGGCCGGGCAGGTGTGGGCAGCCCAGGCGTCGCCGACGCGGTGCACGGGCCGGCCGTCCACGAACACGTCGGGCGACGCCCCGGTGCTGGGCCGGGGCGGCCAGCAGCCGTGGCCGGTGCAGGTGTCGCCAAGGCGGGTGACGGCGGGCATCGGGCGCTCCCTCAATTCAGGTCGATGCGGGCGCCGACGAGGCGGACACCGGCATCGTCCAGCACGATCGACGTGCCGCCGACGCTGATCGCGACCCGGCCGCCGGCCGGCACCGCCACCGTCCAGGTGTGGGTGGCGCGGTCGTACTCGAACACCGCGCCATCCTTGTGCACGGTGTGGGACTTGTCGGCCGACGTCACCGGCGGCGGGTCGGCGGCGGAGTAGATGGCGCCCAGCACCACGCCGGCCTCGTCCCGCTCGTCCATCAGGACGGCGACGGCCTCGCCGACGTCCGGCATCCAGTACGACCGGTCGCCCAGCGTGCGCTGCTGCAGCACCTCCAGCCACCAGCTGACCATGGCGTCCGCGTCGGGGAAGCGGACGCGCACGCGGGCGGTGGCGGCATCGACCGCCTCGACGATCGCGCGCCTATACACGGTGGGCCTCCATGTCGGTGGTGTAGCCGCCGCCGCGCACCATGCGGTGCGTCGAGCTGGTGACGTGGTACGTGCCGTCCCAGGCGCCGCCGAACCCGGCGAGCACGACGTTGACGCCGGCCACCAGATCGGGCCGGCCGGGAAAGGACAGGCTGGCGCGCACCTCGCCGCGGTTGGCGCGGTCCAGCAGCGCCTGCGCCTTCTGCCGGGCGTGCGCCTCGCTCTCCACCCGCATGCGCCGGCGCAGCAGGTCGCCGCCCTTGGGCTTGGTCTCCTGTCCCTCGGCCTTCACCGTGACGGTGCGCGTGCGCTTGGTCGCCGGGTCCAGGTAGCGCACCTCGCAGCCCGTGTAGACCTGCCGGGCCGTGACGCGGAACCGCCAGCGCACCGGATGGTGCAGGACGCGCGACAGGGTCATGACCGGGTCGGCCGACAGCAGCTCGTCCTCGCTCATGAACACCAGCCGGCCGCCGCGGACGGAGAAGACGTAGCCGTGCTCGGCCGCCAGCTTGCTCAGGAACTCCAGGTCGGTCTCGTCCGCCTGCGTCACCCGTTGCAGGGCCTCGGTGGCGGGGTCGCCGATCACCTCCATGCCGTGGTCGGCCGCCACGGCCGCGGCGATCTGCGCCAGCGTCTGGTTCTCGAACGCCCGGTGCCGCTTGGTGCGCAGGGCCTCCGTCACGCCGGCGGCGAGTGCCCGCACGTCCAGCCGGTCGGGGGGGCCGCTGTGCTCCACCTCGTCCACCTGGTAGGTGCCGGCGTCGACGGCGAGCCCGCCGGCGTAGCCCAGCGTCACGTCCAGCACGTCGCCCTTTTCCGGCAGCCAGTCGCCGCGCCAGCGGCCGTCGCGGTCCTCCAGCGTGACGGACAGCTCGTCGCTCTCGCCTTCCTTGCGGTCGGTGACGGTCAGGCTGGTGACCATGGCGGCGATGTCGGCCGTCACGTCGGTGCCCTGCCAGGTCAGCGTCCAGACTGGCGTATCGACCCGGTTCATCGCGCCCCCCGCTTCCAGGGCGGCAGGCCGTGCGCCGACACCGGCCGCGCGATCACCGGGATCGCCAGGCGCACGCCGGCCGGCAGCAGCGGCGTCGGCGCCACGTGCGGGTTGGCGCGCACGATCCGGGCGTAGCCGTGGGCGTCGCCATAGTAGTCCCAGGCCAGCAGGTCCCAGCGGTCGCCGTCCACGGTGACGTGCTCGATGAAGGCGTCCGTCACGGCAGCCTCCGCAGCAGGGGCGAGGCGACGGCGCGGGCCAGCTCGGGGCCGATGCCGGTCAGGGGCGCGCCGGCCCACTCGGTTAGCTTCAGGTCTGCCTCGACCCACAGCGGGGCGCCGTCGGGCATGGTCCAGCGGCCCTTCTCACCCAGGCTCGTCACCACGAAGCGGCCGAGCCACGCGCCGGTGCCGCGCATCAGCGGCCACGCCCGCACGGCACCACCCAGGGCGCGCAGCTGCGCCATCTCCGCCGACGGGTCGCACCAGCGCATGTGGAAGCGCAGGGCGATGCTGGCGCTGCGCAGCTGCGTGCCGGTCCATTGCAGCTTCGGCTTGGTTTCCACCACATCGTGGTCGGGGAACTGCCAGCCGTCCGTCAGGTCGAAGCCGACCACGGACAGCGTGTCCAGCCGCACGGGGCCGAGGATCAGGGTAGTGCTCATCGGCCGCGCCCCCCACGCGAATGGGAAGCTGCATCGAAGACCGTGCGCGCCTGGCGCTCGTCCTCGCGGCGGACCGCCTCGGCGATCAGCCGGCCGCCCTCGCCGCGCACCCACTCCTCCAGGCGGCGGACCACGTCCGGATCACCGCCGTCGAGGGTCACCGACAGGTTGACGGTCACCGGCGCGCCGCCGGCCGCCGCCCCGCCGCTTCCGCCGCCGGCGATCGTTTCGCCTTGTTCGGCCAGCGGCGCGATGGCTGTCATGGGCATCGCCTGTGCCGCCGCCAAGTCGGGCATCATGCCCGCCGTCGCCGTGGACACCGACAGCGGCAACGCCACGGCCGCCGCGGCGGCGGCGGCGGCCACCAAGCGCGACAGGTTGGCCGCCGCCGCCGTGGCATCGGCGCCGTTGTCGTTGATGCCGTTCTGCAAGCCCTCCACCAGGTTCAGGCCGAACCCGGCGAAGACGGTGGAGGGCGAGTTGATGCCGAGCAGCGACTTGAACTTCCCCACGACGCCGCTGGCCACGCCCGATACGGTGTCCAGCACCGCCTGCACCTTGGCGGCGAGGCCGCCGGCCAAGCCGTCCATGATCCATTGCCCGAACTGCGCGAACACGGTGGAGGGCGACGCGATGCCGAGCAGCGCCTTGAAGCGGCCGATGATGGAGGCGCCGACGCCCTCGATCGCCGCCAGCGCGGCCGACGCGCCGGCCGACAGGCCGTCGGCCAGCCCTTGCAGGATCGCCGCGCCGGCGTCGTACAGCGACAGGCCGGTCAACCGCTGGGACAGGCTCTCGAAGAAGGTCAGCACGCCTCCCAGCGCCGTCTGCCAGCCCGCCACGACGGCGCCGAAGTCGCCGGACAGCACGCCCGCCATCGCCTGCGCCAGCCCGGTGACGACGGTGGCCACCATGCCGATCAGGTCGACCAGGGAGTTGAGCGCGCCGCCGGCGAGCTGGCCCGCCATCTCGCCCAGACGCGCGGTGCCGCCGGCCGCCTCCTCCATGCCGCCGAACAGCGCGGCCAGCCGGTCGAACAGGCCTGCCACGGCGGTGCCGAGCGCGCCCAGCGCGCTGCCCAGCGGACCCAGCTTCTCCGACAGCGCCGTGAAGCGGGACAGGTCGAACGCCGACTGGAAGCCGGAGATCCAGCCCGCGACGAACTCCTGCCCCCAGGCGCGCAGCCGGTTCAGCCCCGCGCCTACGGCGTCGAGGGCGCCGGGCAGCGCCTCCCAGGCGGTGGTCACCAGGGCAGCCGCCTCGACCAGCCAGGGGTCGGCCATCCCCGCCGCCATGGCGCCCAGCGCCTGCCCCCAGGCCGTTCCCAGCTCGCCGGCGGCGCCCGCCAGCCCGTCGACGGGGGCGAACAGCGATTGGACCCAGTCGAGCAGGCCGGCACCGGCGACCAGGATCGGGGCGACCGCGGCGGCCAACCCGTCCAGCGCCGGTTGCAGCGGCGCCAGCCCGTCCAGGAACCCCGCCCACAGCCCCTCGAAGAAGGCCGCGATGCCATCCCAGTTGCGGTGGATCAGCACGGCGGCCCCGGCGACCGCCGCCGCCAGCAGCCCGACCGGCCCCAGCAGGACGGACAGGGCGGAGAGCGCGACGCCGGCGCCGGTGGCCAGCACGCCGAACATCATCATCAGCGGCCCCAGGACCAGCGCGGCGGCGCCGGCCAGGGCCAGCAGGATCATGCCCGTGCGGAACATCTCCGGGTTGGCCTTGGCGAACGCCGTCACGCCCTCGACCAGCGCCTGGACGTGGGGCAGGATGTCGTTGAGGGCCGGCAGCACCAGGTTGCCCAGGCTGATCGCCAGGACGTTGGTCTGGTTGCCCAGCAGTTCGATGGCGTTGGCCGTCGTCCGCGACCGCGTCTCGTACTCCTTGAGCATGGAGCCGTTGTAGGCCGCCGGATCGGCGACCAAGCCCAAGGCCTTCTTGTAGGTGTCCAGCGAGCCGACCAGCTTGGCGATGTCGTCGGCGTACTCCGCCCCGAACAGGTCGGCCAGCGTGCCCATCACGTCGGGAGCGCCCTTCACCTTGTCGAGGAAGGACACCAGCGCGCCCTGCGCGTCGTTCTGGACTGCGGCCTTGAGCTGTTCGGCCGTCATGCCGATTGCTTCAAGCCCGCCCTGGAACTTCGCGTTCTGCTTGTCGGCGGTGGCCATCTTCAGCAGCAGCGCGTTGATGCCGGTGGCCGCGACCTCGGGCGGGCTCTTCAGCGCCAGCATGGTGGCCGACAGGGCGTTGAGCTGTTCGCCCGACAGGCCGAACAGCTTCGCCGTGCTGCCCGCCCGGTTGGCGACGTTCAGCATCTCCGCCGCCTTGGCGTCCATGTTGTTGGACAGGTGGTTGATGCTGTCGCCCAGGCCGACCACCTGGTCCTGCGTCAGGCCGAAGATGGTGCGCAGGCCCGTCATGGCGCTGCCGGCCTGACCGGCGCTGACGTCGAACGCCACGCCCATCTTTGCCGCGTCCTCGGTGAAGCGCAGCAGCTCGTCGCGCGCGATGCCGGCCTGCCCGGCCGCCGCCGTGATCTCGGCCAGCTTGACGGCGGCCATGGGGATGCGGGTGGACATGGCGGCGATCTGGTCGGACAGCTCCACCAGCTTGCTCGGGTCCAGGTCGAGCGTCTTGTTGACGTCGGCCATCGCGCTCTCGAACGCGATGGCCGGGTCCAGCATCTCCCGGAAGCCCGCCGCGACGCCGGCACCGGTGGCCGAGACCATGGCCCCCGACATCATGGCCTGCTGGCCCATGTTCCGCAGGCCCTGCGCCGCGCCGGCCACGCGGTCCACGTGCTCGATCGCCGCCGTCGCCTGGCCGAGCGGCCCGGTCAGCTGGTCGACGAGGCGCAGGATGACCGCGATGTCGAAGGGGTTGGCCATGGTGTCCCGATGAGGAGGAAGGCGTCAGCGCCGGTTCGCCGCCGGACGTGCAGCGTCGTAGGCGGCCTTGCGGCGGCGGGCGTACTCCGCCAGCGCCGCCGCTTCGTGGACCAGATCGTCCCAGTCCATCTCCATCAGCTCCGCGTGGCGAAACCCTCCATCGATGCGGAGTTGGGCAAAATGCTGCTCAAGGAGGAGGCGCCGTTTCCCATGACGGCACCCATCAGGGCCATGACGTCCCCCAGATCCATCTCCTCGACGTCTTCGATGACGAGCGGTCGGCCGTCGACCTGCGTCAGCACGGCGATGATGCCCATGGTCAGCTTCATCCCGTCGTTGCCGCCGCCGGCCATGCGTGCGGCCTGCACCAAGTCGCGGCCCTTGCCTTTGCGGACGGTCGCAGCCTTGCCGCTGGGCAGCGTCACGGTGCGCGTGTCGGTGTTGCTCTCGCTGGCCATGCCATCACACTCCCAGGTTCGTGCGCCAGCGGGCGAGGACGTCCTCGCCGCCGACGGTCCAGATGTTGTTGAAGACGTCGATCTCGCAGACGCTCTCGCCGTCGTGCAGGACCTTGACGTACGAGACCGCCATCTCGTCGTCGAACTCCGCGCCCTCCTGCGGCTTCAGCACGCCCAGCTTGGCCGTGGTCCAGGTCGCGGTCATGTGCCAGACCACCGGCACCTCGCGCGTGCGCCCCTCGGCCGTCCAGGTCTCCAGGCTGCCGCGGACCTGGAGCTTGTGCGACTTGAACGGGTTGGCGGCGGCGCGCAGGTGGTCGGCGTAGAAGCCGGTCCACTTGATCTCGCACGTCATGGCCTCCAGCCCGCCCGGCAGCTCCAGCGTGCCGAACATGCCGAGCGCCTTGTGCTCGCTCGTCGCCACCGACATCTCGGGCAGCGTCAACTCGCCGGCGCGGCCGATCAGGCTGGCGGTGCCGTCGAGGTAGACGTTGGCGTTGAAGATCTTGTTCAGCTCGATCGCCATGATCAGCCTCCCAGGTTCGCGAGGAGCTGGACGTCGATGAAGCTCTCGAACGTGATCCGCTCCGCCGGCGGCGGCGGGCAGAAGATCAGGTCGAAGGTCAGGTGCCCGGCCGCCAGCTCGGTCGCCGGGTTCTTGTCCTTGTTGAACTCGCAGCGCGACCCGATGGTCAGCGCCCCGCGGCCGATCAGCGTGCGGATGAAGGCGTTGCCCGTCTCGACGATGCCTTCGATCAGCGCGTCGTTGATCGGCAGGTCGATGAACTGGAGCATCGCGTACTCCAGGCTTTCATGGACCATGTCGGCGGTGCGCCGCGTCTGGATGAAGTTGCCCTGCGCGGTGGAGGCCGGCCACGCGCTGGACCGGTTGCCCCAGGTGCGCAGGCCGGTGCCGAAGCTGTTGAACAGCGTGACGATGCCCACCTCGTTCAGCAGGTTCACGTCGCTGGTCGGGTCGTTGATCATCGCCGACAGGTCGCGCTCGGCACCGACGATGCCCTTGATGACCTTGTTGGACGGGCTGTACCAGTAGCCGAACTCGTCGTCGGTGGCGGCGATGACGCCGGCCAGACGCTGGCTGTACGGCTCCAGGCGCACGCTGTCGGTCGCGGCGTCGTGAACCTTCAGGTGCGGGTAGCACAGCACCACGCGCTCGCTGCTGAAGCCGAAGTTGATGGCGCCGGACGGGCCGCGGCCCGTGATGGCCTGGTCGCGCGTCGTGCCGATCGGCGCGTCGACCAGCGCGATGCCCCGGCACTTCGACGGCGCGGCCAGCACCTCCAGCTCCACCGCCACCGACTGCTGCGTGCAGTAGACCGGGGCGATCAGGATCTTCGGGAACATGCCGAAAAGGTTGTAGCTGTTCAGGAAGCCCTGCATGCCCAGCCGCCGGCCGGCCACGTCGACGCCGCCGATGACGTCGGAGGCGGTGACCTTGGACGGGTCGGCGCGGTCGTAATCGACGCGCAAGGTGGCGCCGGCGGCGATGGCGCCGTCCGCGACGCGGGCGAGAGTGCCCGTCACCGGGTCGAGCGTGTAGTCGGTGCCCGCCGCGTGCGTGGTGGCGCCGTCCTGGCTCTTGACCACGGCGGCGATGATGTCGCCGTGCGCCAGCCGCGCCGTGCCATCCGCGCCCAGCGTCACCGCCTCGGTCGGCACCGCCGTCTTGTGGGTCGCGGGGTCGAACACGTTGATGACGATCACCGTGCCGCGGCCCTGGTCGAAGATCGCGTCCAGCGCCTGGGGGATCGTGTAGCCGGACAGCGCCGGCCCGGCGAGGCGGCCGGCGTCGCGGTCGGACAGCACCAGGAAGGGCTCGTTGACACGCCGGTCGGCGGCGTCGAGGTGGTGGACGGGCGCGGTGCCGACCAGGCCGATGACGGCCGTCTTCACCGCGCGGACCGGCCGCGCCCCCTTCGTCACCTCGACCGTCTCGACGCCGTGCAGGAAGTTGGCGGGCATCAGGCGGCCTCCTCGGGCTTGGCCTTGCGCGCGGGCGCCGGCACCACCGGCTTGGGCACCTCCGTCAGGTGGCCCAGCGCCAGCAGGGTGCGGACGTAGCCGTTGTCGGCGCTCAGCTCCACGTCGGCGCCGGGGTGCAGCAGCACCTCCTTGCCGTCGATGGTGGCACCCGAGGGCGGACCGCTGTAGCGGTAGAGGGTCAAGGCTCGTCTCCCATGACAAGGTGTTCGGAAAGCGTGATCCGCTGGAGCACGGCCGCCTGTTCGGGCTCGGCCGTTTCCAGGGCCATGGCCGCGGTCGCGAAGGTGATGGCGTAGCGCCAGACGCCGTCGCGCACGCCCAGGAAGCGGTCGCGCACCGGGTACAGCTTGCGCGCACCGGTCGGCCGCCAGCCGGTCAGCGCCACGCGCACGGCGTCGAGGTGGCCATAGGCCCCGCCGTGCTGGCGCAGGTTGCGCGCCAGGATGGTGACGTCGAACTCCAGCCGCCGCTCCTGCGCGATCACGTCCAGGGCCTCCGGCTTGCCGTAGGCCGAGCGCCCGTAGCCGACCAGCACCGCACCGCGCGGATGCTTCAGCGCGTAGCCCGCCGGGTCTTCGGGATACGCCTCGACCCTGATGTCCTTGAGGACATCGGTCAGGCGGCCGACGATGGCGGTTTCCAGGTCGAGGATCACGCGGCCCTCCCGATCCAGTCGCCCAGCACCTCGTCGATCTCGTGCCTGTCGTCGCGCGAGATGCCGAGCCACGGGCGCGCCGGGATCTCCGGCTTGCCGGCCTCCGCACCACCGAAGTGGTGGATGGCCGCGTAGACCATGCCCGATCCGACCTCGACCGCATCGCCGCGGACCATATAGTGGACGCTGTCGATCAGCGTGCCGGTGCTCTCCAGCAGGTGGTGGCCGCCACGGCGGGTGGCCTTGTACCCCTCCGACCACTCGGGCCAGGGCTCGCCGTTCGGCCCTTCCTTGTCCTGTGACAGCCGCCGGCGCGTCTGGCTTTCGACCAGCCCGCCCAGGGCATCCAGCAGCGGCGTGAGGTCCATGGCCCGCGCCTGGATGGCCCGCAGCACCCCGAGACTGGCGTTGACGCCCACGTCGTCGATGAGGATCCCGACCCGCGCGCCGGCCATCGTCTCAGCTCCCGCGGTGGGCGCGGCGCCCGAACAAAGGCGCCTCGCCGGCGATGAAGGCGGCACCGGTGTGGGTGGACGCGGGCGCTTCCAGGCCGGCGGCCTGAAGGGTGACGGTGCCGGCGGCGACCTTCTCCAGCAGACGCACCGCCTCCTTGTAGCTGTCCTTCACCAGCTCCGTGGGCTTGTTGGAGTGCAGGAAGTAGCGCGCCAGGTCGCAGGCGATCCGGCGCACCAGGTCGGGCACCGGGGCGAGCGGCAGCCGGTAGCGCCCGCCCACGTAGCCGTCGATCAGCCGGCGGGCGTCGTCCAGCGCCCGCCCCACCACGACCTCGTCGATCGCCTCGGTCGGCACGGCCGCACGATCGGTGAGCTGCACCAGCTCGTCCGCGCCGAAGCGGTCGATCAGGTCCTGGAGCGTGGCGTAGGACATGGACGGCTCCTCCGGTTAGCCGCCCCGACGGCGGCCTTGCCCTTCGCCGGCGGCTGGCACCGCGTCGGGCGGGTCCATCTCGTCGACGATCAGCATGGGCTCGGCCTTCAGCGCCGCCTCCTGCGCCGCCGTAAAGTCGGAAAGGCGGTGGAACACGGGCTGGTCGGGGTGGCTGATGCCGGCGCGGCGGAAGCCGGCGCGCTTGGACACGATGCGCAGGTGCTGGGCCATGGAGCCGTCTCCTTACAGGCGCTGCTCGACATGGATCTCGACGAGATCCCGGTTGGTGTTGGTGGCGCCGTTGGCCAGCCGCTCGGCCTTGATGACCTCGTTCGCCGCGCCGCGCAGGTTGGTCGGCACCACCAGCAGGTTGGGCTTGTTGCCGAGCGCCCGGCCGTAGTCGCCCTTGATGGCGCACATGGCGTTGTAGGCCGCGTCGAAGTTCGCGGACGTCAGCGGCTGGCGGCTCGCGTACACCATCTGCCAGAACCCGTAGGCGGCGTTGCAGCGCAAGCGCACGCCGTACAGGAATTCGTCGCGCATGAAGACGGCCTCGTCGCTCGTCTGGTCCTGCTTGGCGAACTCGACCTCTGAGCGCTTCTGGAAGATGAAGGGCTTGCGGATGCGCTTGGTGCAGACGAGGTACCAGGGCGTGCCACTGCCGCCGCCGAAGTTCGACATGGACGTGACCTTGCCGTCAGCGTCGATAACGGGATGGTCCGTGTCGAAGAAGTACTGGCCGTCCCAGCTCACCGTGCTGAAGCCCGCCGGCAGCAGGCCCCACACCAGATCGTCGGGCGTCTCGGCCGCCGTCTCGCCCAGCATGGAGAAGGCGGGCTTGTAGATGCCCAGCCGATCGTCCTCGATGTCGGTGCGCTTGACGCCGTACGTGTTCTCGAAGGTCTTGTTTGCCACCTCGAAGCCGGTGGCTTCCAGGCTGTTGATGAACCGCTCGCCGATCCACTCGCGGGTGCCGGGCAGGGTCATCAGCCAGGGGTAGATCTCGGAGCGGCCGTAGGACGGCGTCTCCATGGCGATCTTCGACCAGGTGCGCTCGACGGCCTCCACCCCGGTGTTGAAGGCCATCTGGAAGCCCTGGCTGGCGCTGGCCAGCAGGGCGGCGGTGATCACGCGGGGCATGGGGCCTCCTTAAAACTCGATCCAGACGCCATCGGCGTCGATGTCGATGATGGTTCCGGCGGCGCTGCGCGTGCCGCCGCCATCGGTCGCGGCGACGGTCTGGTCATCCACGATCCAGGCCGCCTTGCCGACGTGCGCGCGGCCGACCGGGTCGGCGGCGTCGTTGTCGAAGCGCCAGCTGCCGTCGCGGCGCACGTCCGCCCGCTCGGCACCGGCGGCACCGGCGGCGTTGCTGACGCTCTGCGCGGCGATGCCGACGCAGGTCAGGTTGGTGGCGGTGGCGCCCGGCACGAGGAAGCCGGCGGCGTTCAGGCAGGCGAGCCCGCCCTGGTGGACGACGGCACCCGCGGCCAGCGGATGGGAGATGATGTCGCCGGCGCGCTGCTGCGTACGCCGGCCGGCGGACAGGGCGGCCATCTACTTGCCCTCCTTGAACGTGCGCCACTCTTCTTCGGTGAAGCCCATCTGGCGGCACACGGCGCGGTCCTCGTCGGACAGCGCCCCGTCGCCGGCCGGCGGCTTGCCCGTGGCGGACGGCGCCGGATCCAGCACCTTCGGCGCCGCCTTCAGGAAGTCGCGGAACCGGTCGACGCCGGCGCGGTCACGGCACTGGGCGCGGTAGAAGTCCTCCGTCGCCGGGCTGATCTTGCCCTCCTTCTTGCCCTGCTCGATCAGGGCGTCGACGTCGGCCTTGAGCGTCGCGGCCTCGACATCCGCCAGCGTCTTCTCGGCGTTGGTGGCGCGGTTCACGGCGGCGTCGTAGTCCGCCCGCGGCACGAAGCGGGCGATGTCGGGCGTCTCCGCCCGGTTGCGGGCGGTGTCCAGGTCGGTCTTCTGCCGGCGGACGGCGGCCAGGACGTCGTCCAGGCTCGCGGTCTCCGGCAGGCCGAGTTCCCGGCACAGGGCTTTGATGTCCATCGGCTCCTCGCGATTGAGCGCCGGCAGCGCCGGCAGGTTGGGGGCATGCACCAGGCCCACGGAGGTGAGCCGGACGATCTCGTTGGCGGAGCGGCTGAAGTCGAAGCTGGGGCTGATGTAGCGGTAGGCGCCGCCCTCGACGTCGGCGCGGCCCTGGTCGGTCCAGGCGACGCGGCCCCAGACGGCACCGTCGCGCAGCTCCACGTCCTTGATCCAGCCGGCGGCCGGGCTGCGCTCGCCGGCCAGCGAGCGGGTCTCGCTGCCGTGCTCCCAGTCCAGGACGAGGTCGAGGCCGCGCGCCCGGAACGCCTCGACCACGCGGGCCGGGTTGCCGTTCAGCCAGCGGCGGCCGTCCAGCCCGACCACTTCGGGGCCGGCCGGCAGCAGCATGATCCACTCCGGGGCCGGACCGCCGGCGGCGGTCAGCTCGAAGCACAGGACGCGCTGTGTGTCGGAAAGGATGTCGCGGCGGGCGGGCATCGGGTGGCCGGAGTGGGTGGTGCGGTGCCGCCACCCTGTCCGACCGCGCGAACGCCTGACACCCGGACAGGTGTCCGGGCGTGGCTTCGCTGCCGTCCGCCAACCCTACGCTGGCGGACGTCTATCGTCCATGCCCCTTCGGAATACCCCTTAAGAGCCGGTAAGAGGGCTCTTAAGGGGTATGCGGCCCCTCCGACTGGGGAAGGGGCAGCCAGGGGCGCTCAGGGCCTCAGCGGGCCGGGCGTGACGCGCCGCGCAAGGAGCGCTATATTCAGCGCAGGCGCACGCGACACGGTGAAACTCTCGCGGCCGTAGCACGGCGGGTCCGCCCGCCGGAGCGTCATGTGGGGTTCCCTGCGAGGCCCCACCGTGCGCCCCTCACTCATCCTCGCCCCCGTCGAACAGGATCTCGTCGGCGCGCCGGTGCAGCCGGACCAGCTGCAGCTCGTCGTCAACGCGGGTGAAGCTGGTGACGAAGGTCCCCTCGCCGGTGCCGGTGCGCTTCACGACCGCCTTGTAGAGCCGCCCGTCCCGCCACAGGTACACGGCGGCGTTCTCCCCCTCCTTCGCGACCAGCTCCGGATCGGACCCGAGGTAGGGCAGCTTCCGGTACTCGTCCACCGTCAATTCCGGATGCCCGCGCCTGCCCGGCAGTTCCCCCTTCTGCTTGGCCATGGTCTCGTCCGACAGGACGGCGACCGGGTTCCTGGTGCCGATCGCCTGCGCGACGGCGTCGGACAGCCGCGCCACGGCGAAGGTGCCCTCGGGCCGCGCCAGCCATTCGGCGAAGCGAGGGCTGGCCACCATGTCGGAGATGGTCGCGCGGGCGAGATCGGGCGGCGCGTCGCGCAGCTTGTCGACGGCCCAGCGGTCGAGGTTCCGGCGTCGCGTCAGGCCCGGATTGGTGTCCCAGCCGGGGTCGATGCCGACCGGCACGTCGATCGTCTCGCCGCGCCGGTCGTTCGTCCAGCGCCGCGTCGGCACCTCCGGAGACGGCGACACCTCCCAGCCTTGGCGCCGCACTTCGGCGGCCGAGACCTGCCGGACCCGGCACTTGCAGCCCCAGCCGTTGGGCGGCATCCACCGGCGCCAGAAGGGATCGTCCACCGGCAGCACCAGCCCCTTCTTCTCCGCGTGCTCCGGCCGGTGCCGCTCCGACGGACCCAGCTGGTACAGCAGATAGGGCAGCGCCGCCTTGCTGCGTTCAATCCGTGCCCACTGGCCGGCGGCGTGCGCCGTGCGGATGTTGGCCTCGTAGATGGTCCGCAGCCGCTGCGGGCTGCCGAGCTGTCCGGGACGCAGGGCGCCGTCCGCCTTCGGATCGGGCACCTCGCCTTCGCCCCACCATCCCAGTTCCTGCAGGCGCGGCGTCAGGTTCCGCTTGAACGCCTCGAACGGCAGGCCGGCGGCCTGCGCGCGTTCCAGCTCCTCGCGGATGGTGCGCAGCACGTCCATCCGGGTCGCCTTGGCCACCATGAAGGCGAAGGCGTGCTCCTCCCCCCACACGTCCTTGTGGCTGAAGGCCGGCGCCCAGCCTTTGGCCTTCAGGTACGCCAGCGTTTCGGGATCGGGGCCGGTGGGGAAGCTGTACCCGGGCTTCTCGCTGTACGCCGTCACGGCAGGTCACCCGCATCGCCGGCGCGCGAAGCGCGCTCACCATCAAGATCGCCGGCGTCGCCGGCGGCGCGCGCCAGGAAGGTGGCGCGGGCGAGCGAGCGCATCAGCTCGTCCGCGTCCATCCGCTCCATCAGCTCCGGCAGCAGAGCCAGCGCCTCCTCGTAGCTGCCGGCCGACTGGATCGCGTCGACGACGGGGTCGACCAGCGGCGCCATGACCGGCCGCCAGCCGTCCAGCGCCGCGTCCGCCAGCGCGTCCAGGGCGTCGGCTTCGCCTTCCCGGTTCAGCGCCTGTGCCGTGGCGCAGCTGGGGCACGCACGATTGGCGGCGGTGGCCACGTCGCCGTCGACGCGGGCGGGATCGGCCGGCGCCGGTGGCGGGGCGGCGGCCGGCGCCTGGAGCAGCCGCACTTCCGGCCCGCGCTTCTCCGGCGGCGGCGGGTCGGGGATGCCCAGCTTGTCCCGCACCACCGACGCCTCGACCTCCAGGCCCATGGGCACCAGTGCCACCAAGCTCTCCACCAGCAGCTTGACGTCCTCGGGCTCCAGCACCGGATGCAGCAGCAGCGGATAGCCGTTCGGCGGCGGCCCGAAGTTCAGGTCGACGAACGGCCGCACGAGGTCGCGGTTCAGCGTGGCGCTCAGCTGGCGGGCGTCGGCGCGCCGGATGTCCTGGCGCACCTCGTTGTGCACCTTGGCCTGCGCCATGCTGGCGCCGTCGTCGGCCGTCATGGTCTGGCCCAGCACGGCTTTGCTGGCCTGCTTGTCCAGGTACTCGGCCAGACGCTGGAACACCTCCCAACCGCTGCCTCCGGCAGCCACCTGCTGGAACTCCACGCGCATGGTGTCGGGCAGGATGGCGGCGGCGTCGCGCGCCAGGTTCGTCACCGCCTGACGCAGCACCCGCAGGTCGGCGTCGCCGGCGCCGGCGCCGTAGCGGCCGAGCCGGATCGGCATGCCGTAGGTCTCGCAGAACTGCACCCAGTCCAGCACCGTGTAGTGCTTGAACATGAAGGTCCACGCCACCAGCCGCGCCAAGCCGCCGCGGATGGGGATGCCGGTCTTCAGCTTGGGCTCGTGCACGATGAACTTGTTGGGCGGCAGCTCGACGCCCCGCGGCGCCGCCTCGTCCTTCAGCAGCAGATGGCGCCGGCTGGCGTCGTCGTAGACGAACCAGCGCGGGTCGCGGTGCTCGTAGCGTGCCGGTACCCAGGGTGTGACCGCGGTGTCCCAGACGATCTCCACCACGCTGTACCCCTTGCCCAGGCCGTCCAGCAGGTCCTCGACCAGGTCGGGCCACACCAGCGGGTTGACCAGCTTGCGGACGGCGTCGGCGATTTCCTGGTCGCGCGTCTCGTCGCTGGCGGCCTCCACGCGCGGCTCGATGCCGGAGAGGGCACGCTTGCGGGTGCCGAGGACGGAGCCGTAATGCAGGTCCAGCTCCTCCATCTCCTCGGCCAGCGCCAGATAGGCGTCGGCGTCGCCCTCGGCCGCGCGGCGCAGCAGGCCGGCCAGCCGTGCCGGCGTGAGGTCGCGGGCGATCGCCTCCTGCCAGACGCGGCGGACGCCGAACAGCGAGGGGGCAGCCACCTCCCCGGTCAGCGCCGCCTCCGTGGCGGCGCGTTCCACGCGCTTCATGGGGCGCCCGTCGGCACCCAGGATGGGGCTGTCAGTACCGGTCATCGTCAGCTCCGAACAAAAGGCGGGCGGCGCGGCTCATGGCCTGCATGACCCCGCCGCCGGAAAAGCCGTGGCGGTCGCCGGCCGGCGGCAGGCCACGCTTGGGCAGGCCCTCGTAGGCGATGGCTTCGGCCGGCGCGCTGGTGGCCGCGAAGGCGTTGAGGATGGCGATCGCCGCGTCGGCGTGGCGGCGCCCACCGTCCGTGCCGACCTTGCGGACGTCGCTGGGGATGCGGCCGACGCCGTTGACCAGGCGGAACTGGTGCAGATCGTCGCGGACGTCGAGATCCTTGCCGATCCGGATCGTGCGGTCCTCGAACGCCGTCTTCAGTTGGGTGGAGTGCACCCGCAGCCATGCGTCGCTGGCGATCAGCTCGACGATGCGGTCGGCGCCGTAGCGCTGGCGGGCCTCCTGGGCCAGCACCATGCCGTTGCCGCCGGCGTCCAGGACGCCGCTGCCCAGGCGGCGCTTTTCGCGAAGGAAGTCGGCGATGCGCCACAGCAGCTGCTTCTGCTGGTCGTACGGGCACTCGCGTGCCTCGACCAGCAGCGGCACGTGGCGGGCCAGCCACTGGTCGGCGAAGGCGACGGCGTAGGCCGAGCGGTCCTGGCGCATGGCGAAGTCGCCGCCGATGCCGTAGGTCCAGCGTTCCGGCAGCCGCTCCAGCACGGGCTGGACGTGCGCCTCGATCCAGGCCGCCATGTGGGCGCGGCGCCGGACCTCCGGCCAGTCGACGAATTCCCGGCCCTCGGCGTCCGGCTCCGGCTTCTCCCAGCGCGCCACGGCGTAGTCGGGCGTCATGGCCGCCTCGATCAGCGCCAGCGCCAGCATGGTGCCGCTGTCCTCGCGCGGGACCGCGTCCAGCTCCTCGCGCATGGCGGCGGTGCGGGTGCCGTAGGCGGCGCGGATCTGATGGTACCAGCGCCGCTTGCCCTCGACGCTGGCGGTCCAGCCGCGGGCGAAGCAGACGCGCTCGTACAGGCCGTTGCGCACGGCGTCGTCGAAGGTGACGCGGTGGATCGTGGCGGGGAACTTGCCGCTCTCGGCTTCCTTCAGCAGCGTGTTGAAGGCGTTCAGCGCGCCGTTGTGCGAGCTGATGATGCGCACCTTGCCGCCCCAGATCAGCAGGGCCAGCACGGCTTCCAGCACCTTGCCGACGTCGGTGTGGAAGGCCGCCTCGTCGATGACGACGACGCCCTGAAGACCGCGGATCGCCGCCGGCCGCGACGACAGGCCGGTGATCCGGTGGCCCGAAGCGAAGCGGATGCGCCAGGCGGTGATCTGCCGGGTCTTGACCGTGCCGTCCGGCTGTTCCTCCTGATCGTCGAAGACGAAGTCCTCGATCGCGCACAGCTCGTTGGCGACGGTCTGGGCGAAGTTGGCGCAGGTGGCGATGAACTCGCGCCCCTTCTCGGCGGTGTCGCCGATGTACCAGCAGTGGTCGCCGCCGGCATCGCGGCTGGCCGCCGCGATCAGCACGTGGTCGTGCGCCTCGGCGAAGGTCATGCCGGTCCGCCGGCCCTTCGGCCCGATCTTCAGCGGCGACGGGTCGGCGATCCAGTCGCGCTGGTGCTTCAGCAGGAAGCCTTCCGACAGCGGGTCGAGGTCGGCCGCCGTGGCGTGGCCGGCCTCGATCCGGTCGATGGCGCTCTCTGGCGGGATCCACACCGCCGCCGTCCCGTCCTGCATGGCGCTACGCCGCCCCGCCGGCCAGCACCTGGCGGAGCTGGGCGATGCGCTCGACCGACAGCCCCTTCTCGCCGGCCGCCTTGGCCGCCTTCTCCGCGACGTCCAGCTTCTTGACCATCTCCGCGGCCACCTCCTTGCGCATGCGCAGGATCAGGTCGGCGTCGGCCTTGCGGGCCGACGACAGATCCTTCAGGGCCTTGGCCAGGTTAGCCACGGCTTCCGGCGTGAACGACACGGGCGGGCCGTCGGGCGACGCGCCGTCCCCGTCGCCGGCCGCCTGCTGTTCATCGGCCGCCATGAACAGGTCCAGCACGGCCGAGTGCAGCAGCTCGATGTTGAGGCGGGCCGTCCGGCTTTCGGGTTCGTCGCCAAGCTTCCGCATCAGCGCCTCGGCGACGGAGCGCGAGCGCTGGAGGCGCTCGGCGACCTGGTCGACGCCCTGGAGGTGCGCGTGCAGGCGCGACCGCGACGGCAGCTCCTCGGGCGCCACCGACACCGCCACGTCCAGTTCGGGCGGCAGCATGGTGCGCCGGCCGCCGGCCAGATCGTGCAGATGGGTCAGGATCTGGTCGACGGTGTAGCGGCCGGAGGTCCACAGCTGCGCGATGCCCTCGCGCAGCGGGTCCGGCAGCTTGTCCACCTTGGAGGGTTTGCCGGCCATGCCGTCAATCCCGCGACGGACGGGCGACGCCGTCGACGCGCTCCTCGCCGCGCGCCACGCGCTCGCCACGGTCGGTGATCGAGACGGCGATCAGGTCGGGCCGCAGCTCCTCGCACTCGACCAGGCCGGCGGCGGCCAGCCAGCGGGCATCGGCGTTGGTCGACGCACGGTCCACCCGCGAGAAGAAGATGCGCACCGACTTCTCCAGCGTCGACGTGCTGGCCCGCCCGCCGCTCTCATCCAGCAGGCGCAGGAAACACAGGCGCCGGTCGGCGTCGAAGACGGCGCGCACCTGCTCGTTCATGCTCATACCTTGCCTCCCCCGATCGCTCCCATGGCCAGATGGCCGTCGACCATCCGCGCGCTGTCACGCTCCAGGCGCACCAGCAGCGCGTTCAGCGTCTTGATGTCCCCGCGCAGCTCGGCCACCTCCAGCCGCGCGTCACCGATCTCCTCCGCCGCCTTGATGGCCCGCTCGGCCGCCTCCTTGGCGTCCTCGGCCGCGTGGGTCGCCTCGCGGATCGCCGTGTCCATGGTCTGGAAGCGCTGGGCGCCCTCGTCCAGGCGATCGTCCATGCCGTCGAGGCGGACGTGCACGGCCTCCAACTCCTTGCGGCTGGCGAAGCGCTGGGACAGCCACCAGAGCAGGGCGGCGGAAACCAGCGGCGACACCAGCGCCACGGCGGCGCCCCACTCCTTCAGCTCGGCCAGGATGCTCATGCGACCCTCCGGCGCGCGCGCTCCAGTTCGTCCTGGCAGGACACGCAGGTCGCCACGCCGTCGACGGCGTGGCGGCGGGCGGCCGGGATCGGCTCGCCGCACCGGACGCAGGCGTCCGAACCCGGGCCGGGACGTGGGCCGGTGATGCGGCCCGCGAGAGCGTGCGACAGGAAGCGGTCGGTCGCGGCCTGCGCGTTGTCGGCGTCGTCGGCCACGGCGCTACTCCCGGATCTGGGCGCTGTTGACCGTGTCCTGGCCGGGCAGCGGCGCCACCAGGTCGAGGCGGCCGGTCAGGCGCTCGCGCAGGCCCTCGGCGTCGATGCCCAGGTTCCGCAGCACGCCGGGCATCTTCGGCAGCAGGTAGGTCGCGGCGACGCCGACCAGCTCTGAACGCACCTCGACCTTGCTCAGGTCCTTGCCCTGGGCCAGCAGCCGCTCGCGGGCGAAGGTGAGGGCGGGCAGCATGGCCAGCTCCAGCCGCTCGACCAGCTTGCTCTCGTGATCGAGCTTCAGCCAGTCGGCCCCCCGCTTGATCAGCCAGGAACCCAGCGCCGACAGGGCGAGGATGGCCACGTCGATCACCGACGCCACGAGGTCCGGCGGGATCGACACGGCGTAGACCTGCGCGCCGTCCGCCGCCAGCGCCGGCACGGCCAGCAGGATCAGCATGACGCCGCCCGCCGCGACCGACAGCAGGCCGGCGACGGCATGGCCGAGCCGGGCGCCCGGACGGACCAGGGAGTAGATGCCCCACACCAGCAGCGCCAGCGCGAGAACCATGAGGAACGCGATTTCCATGCGGGGGTCTCCTTCAGAGGTACGGCGCCACCAGCTCGCGCCAGTCGCGGACGTACTGGTCCGGCGTGCCCTTCCCGGCGCTGGTGTTGTAGTGGCGCTTCCAGTAGGCGGCCTGGCCGGCCAAGTCCCCGGCGGCCGGCAGCGGCTCGGGCCGGCGGAAGTAGTGGGCGCGGCACATGGCGGCGCCGTAGGCCAGGTTGGTGACGAGCTGGTGGTGGGGGTGCGGAAACTCCCCCTGCATGGCGCGAATGCGCGCGGCCAGCCCGTGCCGGTGCAGCAGGAAGTTCCGCCAGATGTCGTCGTGGGTCGGGCCTTCCATCTGCCAGAGCCCGAAGGCCGGCCCGAGCGTCCCGTCGTTCGGGCCGGTGATCTGGTCCAGCGCGCGCAGCTTGGACTCATGCGCGGCGGTGCCCAGCACCAGCTCGACGGCCGCGGGGCTGTCGAAGCCGCGGGCATCGTCGCCGGCGCAGTGCGTCAGGACGGGCTTGATGACGTGGTCGCGCAGGTGGCGCGGCGACAGGCTGGGGGAGCTGTAGGACATGACGGGGGCACCCTGGCGGTTGTGCCGCCCACTTTGGTGCTCGCTCCCGTTCCCACACACCCGGACACTTGTCCGGGCTTCAGGGCGTCGTGGTCAGAACAGTTCGCCCTGGTCGGGGTCGCCGCTGCGGCGCGCCCCGGAATGGCCGTTACGGTGACGCCGGATCGTCCGTTCGTCAACGCCGGCGAGCTGCGCCGCGCGACCGGAGGTCTCGCCGGCCGACAGCGCCCGCTGGATCGTCGACCAAACCTGGGCACGCGATCCGGTCGGGCCAAGAGGCACCGGGATCTCCAGACCGGTCCCGCCGGCCACCAGATGGGCGCAGATCGCCGCGGCCGTTTCGGCCCCCACCGCGCGCACCAGCCAGTGATCGGCTTTCGGCTTGGCGGGGAAGTAGGCCCGCCGCCCGCCCATCTCGCGCGCGACGGCCAGGGCCGCCGGGGCGCCGGCGATCTCGGCGATCTCGCCCAGCACGCCCGGCAGGACGAGGGAGGGCGGCGCGGCCGTCATGGTGTCCGCCCCCCGGCGCTGGCGGTTGACGAACGGCTGTTGCGCGCGCGAGAGTTCTGGGGAACCACCACAACCGGAGACGCATGATGCGCCCGCACCGGCTTCCCGCCGCGCTTGCCTTCGCCACACTCCTCGCCGCCGTGCCGGCGGCAGCGGCCGACCTGCCCAGCGAGGCGCAGGTGCGCGCCGTCCTGCCGACCTGGTGCAAGTACAAGAACGACGAAAGGGTGAAGCTGGAACGTGAGGCCGACAAGCTGTTCGGCATGCATCCGGCGGTGCCGCCGGGGAAATCGCCGTCGAAGGAGATGCTGGTTGAACACTTCCAGGCGCGGGAAAAGTGGAAGGAACCGCACCTGGAGGCGCTGAACGCCAGCTTCAAGAAGACCACCGGCCTGGACTATTACGCCGCCACGCAGGTCGCGGCGCTGGCCGGCATGTCCAAGGAATGCAAGCGATGACCGCGTCATGATGCCGACGCCCCGTCGGCCTTCGCCAGCGTCCGCGCTCGCCAGCTCTTCAGCGCCTCGATGACCCGTTCGGCCGCCTGCTGATCCAGGCGGCCGAAATCCTGTCGGGTCTGCCGCTTCACGAAGGCGCTGAGAGCGCTCTCAGAGCGGTCCTGGACCGCTCCCAGATCCGCCAGTTCCAGCCACAGCCCCCGGACCATCGCCATCTGCGGCGAGGCGGAGTAACGCGACCGGCCGGCCGGCGGCGGCGCCAGCCGCGGGGCGCCGGCCGAGTGCAGCGCATCCAGGACGCGCCCCAGCTGCGGCCCGGACATCGCCTTGAGCGAACGACCGCCCGCCGCCTTCTCCAGGAAATCGCGCCAGTCGTCGTCACCGTCCAGTCCGGACACCTTGCGCCGGCAGGTCTGGATCGCCTTGATCAGGCGGGCTTGGTTTTCGGACTTCATGATGATGCGCTCACACGTACTTCAATCCTGGGGTTCGGGGCGGCGGTTGTCCCACTCGGCGCCGTCGGCCGCCGCCTCGCCGTCCACCACGGCCTCCCAATCGGTCCCCGTGCCGGTCATGGCCCTGACCAGAGCCATCACGTCGGCAGGGATGGCCGCCGTTCCATCGGCGCGGAAGCCGCAGCAGAGGTCGGCGGACGTCAGGTCGCCGCAGTGCGGGCAGCGGCGCTTCGGTTTGTCAGTCATCGGGTACCTGTGCGGGTGAGAGGGCGGTTGGCTTGGCTGAGCGCGTCGTTGACGATGACGGCCACGTCGGCCGGGGCCATGCCGGCTTCCCGCGCAGCGAGCACGGCAGCCTCCACCAAGCCGGCGGGGTCAGCGTCCAGGCGGGTGGGGAGCGGCCGGCCGGTCAGAGCCAGCGCCCCCAACAGAAGATGCTGCGCGAGCTGGGCGCGTCGGGCGGCGTCCAGCGCCACGCCGCGCCGCAGGTTGCGGGCGTGCACGCCGAACTGGAGGGCAAGGGCGAGGGGCTGCGCGGTCATGCGGCGGCTCCGACCAGGGGTGGGCGGCCCAGTGTGGCGAGCTGCCGGTTGGCCATGCCCACCAGCTCGTCGGCGTTCCTGATCCGGCCGTCGACCTTGAAGAGCCCAGGGCCGGCCGACAGCACCTGATAATCCCGGCTCATCAGGATGCGGCGCGCCTGATCGAGGACGGACTGGTTGAAGCCGGGCGGCGCGATGGCGCAGCCGCCGCCGCGCGCGCGCGGGTGCGGCGACCAGTTTGTGGCGCGGCCGGTGGCGACGATGGTGACGCGCCGCTGCGGGCCTTTCCGGGCGATCCGGATGACGCCGTCCCGCTCCAGGGTGCGGACGGAGACGGACACCCGCGTCTCGCTGAGCCCGAGGAGGTCGGCCGTCGTGCTGTAGGCCGGGCACGGAGCGCCGGCATCCGCCGCCTTCTCCAGCAGTTCCAGCACGCGCCGCGCGGCCGGATCGGCGACCGCCGGCACCGCAGCGACCGGTGGAGGGGCCTCCGTCGTGGCGGGTGGCGGCGGTTCGAGCGCGGCCGGCACGGGTGGTGCGGGCGGAAGGACACGGGCGACACGCTGCCAGGACAGGCGGAGCCGCACACAGATCTGCTCGGGCGGCATGTCCCGCGCGACGAGCTGGCGGATGCGCGCGTCGATCTGGCGGTCGGTCAGCATGATTGCTCCTCCTGCATGACGGCGCCACGCACCAGGGCGGCGATGCTGGGCAGCCCGCGGTCGATCGGGCGCTCAAGCTGGTGCACGGACAAGCCGCGCGCCGGGTTCAGCGTCCGCACGGCACCGTCGATGACCATGAAGGCGACCTCCTGGTGGCCGGGCAGGCCGGCCACCAGGTACACCGGAACGCCCGGCCCGCCGATCGGCTCGACGGTGAGGGAGACGGCGGTCGGCGTGGTCATGACGCACCGGCCTCACGTGCGTCCGCCCTCTGGGCGTAGGCGTCCCGGATCGCGTCGGCGACTTCCTGGACGCGGGCGTTGGTGGGGATCACGACCTCGACGCCCCAGAGGGCCTTGATGCCCTCCTGCAGCACGTCGTAGGCCGGGGCGGCGAGGCCGATGCGGTTGAGGTGCGCGGCTGGCGCCACCTGCTTGGCCAACCCAGGGCCGATACCGGGAAAGGCCAAGCGGGCGACGGCACCCCGCACCCAGAGCAAGACCGCAGCCGGGTCGGACAGGTCAAAGGCGACGGCGTCAGCCATGGGCGGCCTCCACGAGTTCGTCCCCGGCTTCGGTTATGATGTACTCGCCACCGATCCTGGGGTTTGCGCCGTCGCCATTTTCCCGGTCCTGGATCCAGCCGGCCCGGAACAGCGCCACGACTTCCGACACCGTCAGCGCATCCACCATCGGGCCATCTTCGTCGTAGCTGGCGGAGAGCTGGTACATGCGGGTCCCGGCGATCCGCCGGGACAGAGCACCGCCAGCGGCCAGGATCTTGAGAACGGCGAGCTGCCGCTCGGTCGGCAGCAATACCTTGCGCTTAGCCATGAGGCGCCTCCTCCGGCTTGCGCACGTGCTCGATCGGCGCGTCCGGCGGCGCCGTCCGCCAGTCCGGCCACTGCCTGGCTTCGTTCTTCGCCAGTTTCGCCGCGATGCCGGCGGCGATCTGCTCGGGGGAATGCCCGGCGCGCCACGCCCCGTCGAAGGCGAGGCTGATGACGTCGGCCCACTCCTCAAGATCGCCGGGACGGCTCTCGACCTCCACCAGCTCCTTGCGGAGATGGGCCAGCACGCGGGACACCTGATAGCCGGGGCCGAACGTGCGGCTGGACCACTCCATCTGGCGCCGCAGGTGGGCGATCAGATCGAAGGAAGGCTCGGCGGACGGCGGACGGCGCGCCGCGATGATCGCGGCCACGATGTCGCCCACGGTGAAGTCCACGCCGATGCCGACTTTCCAGTCGAGGACGTCGAGATCCACCTCAAAGCGCTTCTCGCACTCTTCGACAACCCACTCCCGGTCCATTTCCAGGAGCCCCAAGGAGCGGAGCAGCCAGCTCGACCAGCCGACAAAGTTGACGGAGAAATTCCGGAAGATGAGCGTGAGGACCTGATCGTACACCTCGACGGCGTCGTTCGTGTCGATCAGATCCTGCATGTGGCGGCGCTGGCGCTGAAGGATGACCAGCGCCTCCGGATCGGTTGTTCCAGCGATCTTCGCCTCGACCTGCGCAAGGCCAGCCCGAAAGTGTTCTATGTTCCACATCACCCACCTCACGCGCTGGCGAGGTCGATGGTGACCGCTTCCCAGCGCGCCTCGGGCGAGGGGCGGCGGTAGAAACGGATGTACGTCTTGGTGCCCTCGACGCGGATGCTGTCGGCGATCGCCGCCATGGCCGCCTGCCAGCGCGGGTCGTCGATCTGAACCCGACGCAGGGCGAAGATCGCCTCGCGGCTGACCTGTCCCTCCTTGTCCGTCTGGAAGGCGTGGTCGACCAGAAGCCGGACCTTGTCGTTGGCGTCGGCCGACCATTCGGCGATGCAGGCGTCGATGTGGTTTTTTGCCACCTGCAGCTCCGGCCCGAAGGTCAGCTTTTCGGCGACCGCCACCTGCACCTTGAGGCGGCCGTCATAGGAGGTGAAGGTGACGTTGCCTTTGGCACCACCGCGCGGCTCGTTGTACTGCTCCGCCAGCAGCGCCAGATGGGCGCCGACGTCGTCGAAGGTGTGGACCTTGAAGCGGGCGATCTGCGCGGACAGCGCGTCGGCGTACTCCACCAGCTTGCGGACCAGCTGGTCCTCCAGCAGGTCGGTCGGCTTGACCAGGTGCTCGGGCACCAAGCGGCCCTTGGCGTCGGCCATGTAGCCGGGCGGGATGGCGGGCGCGGCGGCCTGGGCGGGCGCCGCGGTAACGGTGTCGGTGGTCATCGGAAGAAGCCCTCTCGCTTGTGGTTGGTGGTGACGGCCCCGCCGACGGCGAGGCGCAGGGGATGGAAAGGCATGGGCCGGCGGTTGGCCGGGCGGCAGAAGACCGGCAGGCGCTCGGGCGCGACCGGCGCCGGCGGATGGGGCGGCACCGGCAGGCCGAAGGCGGCGAACAGGGACTGGGCGATGCGGGCGGCGGTCATGACGGCGCCCCCGCGTCGGCCGTGGTGGCGGTCAGCAGGGCGGCGGAGAGGATCCGCTGCAGCAGGGCCACCGGCATGCGCGGGTCGCGGCCGGCCGTGACCATGCGGGCCAGTTCGACCGCATCGCCGACGAGGAAGGGATGCAGCGTGATGTCCGCTCCCTCGTTCGTGACCGTGACGCCGACGACGATTGGCCCGGCCGGCGTCCGGACCCCCAGCACCTGCTGGGCCGCGCCGATGTCCACCACGGCCGTGACGACGCCGTCGATGCCGTCGCCTTCCACGGCGTCACCGACATTGAAGCGGCGCGGCGCGGTCATGCGACCCTCCCGTACTCGACGGCGCCCATCTGGAAGTCCTCGCCGCGCTGGCAGCTCGGGCAGATGTGGTTGTGCGGCCCCTCGCTGAGGAACGGGTGGCGGCAGCGCAGGCACCGCCGCTCCTTCATGGCGGCCGGGCGCTGGCCCTCCTCGGGCGGCTGACGGTCGATCGCCGTCCAGCCGTCCGACGTGATGCGGATGACCGATGCCCGCCCTCCGGCGGCCCGGCTCAGGACTTCCAGCCAGCCGAGCGCCACCAGACGGGCGCGGATCTCCAGGCCGCTGCTCTCGGACATGCCGAGCAGGTGGCCGATGCCGCGCGCGGTGACCGTCCCGCCGGCGGCCTGGGCGTCGGCGATCGCCGTCAGCGCCCGCTTGAGAACGGCCTGGCGGTAGGCCGCGTACGCGGTGGCCGTCATGCCGCACCTCCCGGCCCGGCGGGCTCGGCCATGCGTTCTGCCCATTCGGCGAACCAAGCGGCCAGCTCTTCCGTCTCCGCGGGCGGGAGGCCGGCGGCGCCGTACTGCGCCACCAGCTCGCCGGCCACGGTGCGCAGCCGGTCCGCGCGGCGCGGCTGACCGTACAGCCCGCCGGCCAAGGCGCCGATCCGGCGGGCCAGCGCCGTCACCTCGTGCGGGCGCAGGCCGGGGTGGGTGTCGCGGCCCGCAGGGACGGCGCGCAGCTCGCTGGCGATCGCGAGGAAGGCGCCGGGGCCGGTGGCGTGGATGGCGGTGCGCATGGCTGCCTCACGCGGCGTTGGCCGTGGCGTCGGCGCCGATCTGGTCGCCGGGGTTGCGCTGCTCGTAGGCCATGCGGATGTGGCGAAGGCCGCGCGTCTCGCCCGCCCCCAGCGCCAGCATCGAGGCGAGCTTCAGCACCTTGTCGAGGGTGCGGAGCGCGCCCGGCTTGTTGCCCACCTGCTTCAGGTACTTCACCTCGGCCGGGTCGGTGATGCTCCACGCCTGGACCATCAGGCAGATGTCCTGCGCCTGCGGCTTGGGCTGGCTCATGCGCATGCCGACGCGGCTGGCGAGCTGGGCGAAGCGGCTCTTGCCGCCGTCGATGCGGCTGTAGATCTCCTCGTTGCCGGCCACCACCACGCCGATGCCGGCACGGTCGTGCAGGGAGCGGAGCTGGTTCAGCGCGGCCGGCGCCAGGTGCTGCGCCTCGTCCACGATCAGCAGGCCGTTGGTGCCCGTCATGCGCCGCCGCAGCGCCCGCGCGAACTCGCTGTTCGAGCGTTCGGCGATCTGCATGGTCTCGACGATCTCGCGCAGCATGCCGTTCACGCTGCCGGTCGTTTCCTCCATGGTGCAGAGCCAGACGTTGGGGTGCGTCTGCTGGTAGTGGCGGAGCGCGCTGGTCTTGCCGATGCCCGCGCCGCCGACGATCACGCCGAAGTCGGCGGCCGTCTGGCACCACTCCAGGATCGACAGGATGTGGGTCGCCGTCGCCGTGGGCTGGAAGCCGGGGGAGCGCGGCAGCACGGCGGCCGTCTGCCTGCGCTCGCGCCGGGCGGCGATCCAGATCTGCACCTCTCCCGCGACCTTGTCGTTGTTCCCGGCGTAGGTGCCGTTCAGGAAGGCGCTGAAGGTGGAGTAGGCCACGCCGGCGTCCTTCGCGGCGGCGGCGATCGACGGAAACTCGGCCTCGGCGATCTGCCGCGCCTCGGCGCGGATGCGGTCGAGATCCGTTTCGGCGAAGCTGGTGTCCTGTCTGGTGTCCATGGTACGGTCGCTTCCCTTCATGCGTGTAGTGGTGTGCGTGGGGGTTCCGGGGGGCGGCGTTCCAGCGCCGCCCCCCGGTCGTTCGGGGTCAGTCGTTCGACGAGACGAGACGCAGCGCCCGCATGCCGCGGGTGAAGTTCGTCAGCGTTTCCTGCTGCGTGTCCGTCCGGGCCTCGGCCGCCGGGGCGGCGGCCACCGCCAGGTTGCCGAAGAGGGGGCGCACCACCTTGGCCTCCGGCAGCGGCGCCGCCTCGGGCTGCGGCATGAGGGCGGCGACCTTGTCGATGCCCAAGGTCCGCTCGGCCTCGGCCATGGTGCGACCGGCCTTCCTCCAGGCGCCAACCGCGCGGGCGTGCCGCTTCGACGCCTCGGCGTCGGCGAAGCCGGTGTCGCCGATGCACTCGGCCGTGCAGACGAAGGAGCCGTCCAGGCGGTAGACGTGCACGGGCTGGTGCAGCCGGTCCGGATCGAAGCGCAGCACGACCTTCTTGCCGATCAGCCCCACCAGCCGCTCGTGCCAGTAGCGGTTCTCGTGCAGCCACACCGATCCGTCCGGCTGCCGGCAGGTGACGCCCTCGGCCGCCAGCAGCCACAGCCGGCGCTGTTCATCCGCCAGCCCCTTGGCCGTGCGGATCGGGCTCTTGGCGTAGCTCTCGGCGAAGACCTCGGCGCGGCTCCGGCCCTTGCCGGCGCTGTTCAACGCGGGATCGTGGTTGAAGCGGTGGATCTCCCGCTCCACCACCTTCACCAGCTCGGCCAGCTCGATGGCGCGCTCGCCGTAGTTGGAGGGCTTGTTCTCCGGGCTGTTGCCGGTGTAGGCGCCGGCGCACTCCGGCGCCTTGGAGATGTAGCGCGACAGGGTACCGAAAGCGCGTTCGATGGGCTTGGCTTGGCCGTGGCGCGGCTTGGTGAAGTGGATCTCGGAACCGACCAGGCCGAACAGGCCGACCGGATCGTCCTCCTTGATCTTGAAGCGGTACCGGCCGGCGCTGCCGCCGGTGTTCTCCTTGGCCGCCGCCGCCATGGTGTTGTCCGACCACACATGGTCGGGGATGCCCCAGGTCTCGATCACGTCGCCGAAGGCGAGGCGGAAGGCGTAGGCCGTCTCGGCCTGATCCAGGCGCCAGCTCACGATCATGCCGGAGTAGATGTCCTGGAAGCCCAGCAGGAACGTCCTGGACGGCTTCTTCTGGCCCGGCCAGAGGGAGAACACGTCGATCTTGTGGCCGTCGTAGTTGACCGCCTCCAGCGCGTGGAACACCGACTTGTCGCGGCGCTGGGCCGGGTAGAGGCGTTCCAGCGCGTCGGCGCCCTGGCGGTACAGCACGAGGGTGCGCGGGTCGACGTCCTGCTCGACGCGGCGCTGGAACGTCTTGCACGACGGCAGCCGCCAGCCCTCGGCCTTGGCCACGTCCTTCAGCCGGTTGTAGCATTCGGCGTAGGAGGGCTGTTCCTCGCGCAGGTAGTCGCCCTTGAAGATCTCCCAGGCGCCCTCCGGCATGGTCTCGGCCGAGCGTTGGCGGCCGGCGCGGTGGTCCAGCAGGTAGGGCAGCCAGTCGGCCCGGGCGATGCCGGCGACGCGCTCGTACCAGCCGAAGATGGTGCTGCGGCCAACGCCGTTCTGGCGGCCGACCATGGCGGCGGCGTCGTCCTTCCCCATGCCGCCGCGCACGGCCTCCTCGATCTGCAGGAGAATGGCGAGCTTGGCCTTGGCCGCGCTCTTCTTCTTGTCCGGCTGGCGCTCGTAGAAGGCCCATGCCTCGTCACGGGCGATGGCCTGTTTGCGCTCCCGGCGATCCGCCGTGGGGTCCTCGGGCGCCGGCTGGTGCTGGGCCTGATGGGACACCTGGAGGCGGGCGGGCAGCAGGCGGTAATGGTAAGCGTACCCGCCGCCCTCGGCCGGCCGCCACACCCCATCGGGGTTGGAGCGGGACCAGCGGCGCTTCGGGGCGCGCCACTCCCAGCGGCGGACGTTGGCGTTGAACGCCTGCGGCGAGATGTCGAGAAGGCGCGCCATGTCGGCGGCCGGCAGCCATTCCCAATCGGCCGTCATGCTCCCCTCCATTTCCGGCGGGCCATGGTCTTGCGGCGGTCCAGCGCCTCGATCTGCTCGGCGCACATCGCCTCCTCGACCGCGCCCAGGTAGCGCTCCTCGATGACGGCCAGGCCGAAGGGCTCGGCCAGCAGGGACAGCAGGCGGAAGTCGCGGGTGGCGTGGATGAAGGCGAGGAAGCGGACGACGTTGATGGTGTAGGTTTCGCGCGCCTCGCTCATGTACTGGTCGAGCACGGCCTTGGAGACGTCCTCGCCCAGGTACGCGGCCATCTCCGCCGCGATCTGCTCGCGGGGCTTGTCGCACTCCTGCTCGGCCATGTGCATGGCGCGCAGGAAGCTGCTGCGCAGGCTGGCCGCGCGGACCTGATCCGGCTCCTTGTAGCGGACGGCCGGCGGTTCGGGCGGCTGCCACGCCAGGAGGTCGAGGGTGCGGTTGTCGCGTGGGCGGGCCATGGGCTCAGCCCTCCGCCCGGCTCTTGGGTTGGGGCCGGCCGGGCAACGGCCGCTCGATGCGAATGCCCGCCGTGGCCATCAGCCGCTCCACCGTCGTCGAGGTGTTCGTGCGCGCGTTGTCGAGGCGCACCACCGGGGTGCTCTCGTTCTGGTGCGCCATGATCAGTCTCCCGCTCCGGTGGTGGCGGTTCTGGCGCGGATCACCTCTTCCAGGTCGATCTGCTCGGCCCCGTCATTGGCGACGGGTGCCGGACGGCGCCGGCTCCCTCTGTCCTCGATCTCCGCCAGCAGCTCGCGCAGCTCGTCCAGACGCCCCTCGGCCTGCAGCTCCGCCAGCCAAGCGCGGCGGCCCTGCCGGCCGGCGCGATCCCATGCCTTGCGCAGGGCCGCCACCTTCTTCTCGCGATCGTCGCTGACCGGTTCCGCGGCGCCGTCGACGACGCGCAGGGCCGCCTGGACGGTGTTGACGGGGCTGTCGTCGGCCAGCAGGGCGTCGATCACGGCCAGACGCTTGGCTGGTTCCACCTTGGCGAGCGCCAGCAGCTCGGACTGCTTGCGCGCGATCCACGTGCCGGCGATGCGGGCGCGCACCTCCGGCGCCAGCCGGCTGGCGATCATGACGGCGCGCTGGATGGTGCGCTCGTCCAACCCGCAGCGTTCGGCGGTGTCGCGAGCAAACGACATGATGTCGGTTGCTGCTCCCTGACGGGCCTTGCCGCCCGCGACGCCGGCCTTCGTCTCCGGGTGCAGCTTCTCGTACAGCGCCTTGCGCTCGGCCAGGAACACGGCGCGGTCGAGCGGGTTGAGGTCGTGACGGACGAGGTTCTCGTCGATTTCGGCCAAACGGGCCGCGTCATCGCTGCCGCTGTACGCCCGCACCTCGATGTGGGTCCAGCCGAGGATCTGGGCGGCCCGATACCGGTGTCCACCGGCGATCAGCCGATAGCCTGCGGCCACCACCAGCACCTCGATCCGCTGCCGCATCCGCCCGCTTTCGCGAATGTTCTCGGCGAGCAGCATCGCGTGGCCCTCGTCGATCGCCCGCAGGCGCTCGCCCACGTCGATGTCCGCGAGGGGGATCGTCCGGTCACCCAGATCCTTCAAGGCCGGCGCTGGTGGCTTGACGTTCGGCACGTTCATGCTCTCGCTTCCTTTTGACGGTGACCACCCGCCGCGCCGGACCTATAGTTTTCCATGGGTTGAGGACGCTTCCGGGTCCCGTCGCGATGGTAGCGGCTGGGCCACAGCATGACGGGTGCCACTCCCAGCAGGGCGGCGATCACCGCCTCGCCCTGGGGGTGCGGACGCCGAAGGGCCGCGGAACAGGTGCCGACCGGCAGGCCATGCTCGGCGTCGAGTTGGGCAAGCGACTTGCCGATGCGCTTTTCCAGCTCGGCCTTGATGTCGGCCTTGTGCCATGTGCGCTTTCGCGCCATACGGAAAGGTCCTCTTCGGTCCCGCTGCCGGCCCCGCCAGGCCGGCTTTTCACGGGGGGTGGGTTGCTATGTATGGAAAAACGATAAGCCTGTTTCAGCGTAAAAGCAACTGGCTGAAACAGCGAATTGGCTGTTTCAGCGAGAGCGGCAGGCATGACAAGCACCGGCAGGCGAGATTTTTCAGCGAAATCAGCGTTTTAGCCGGTCTCGGGAAACGCAATTTCGCTGTTTCTGGTTTTGGTTTCAGCCATGCCTAGAAAGGCGAAACCAGCGACGCCCTTTGCCGAGCGCCTGATGGCGGTTCGGGAGGATCTCGGCCTCAAGCGGGACGAGTTGGCTGAGAGGCTGGCGTGGAAGGCCAGCACGCTGGCCAATTACGAGCAGGGACGGACGTTCCCGCCACCCGAGTTCCTGGAGCGGTTGCGGGAACTCGGCGTCTCCCTCGACTGGATCATCACCGGCAACGGCCACATGCTGCTGGTCCAGGCGAAGAGCACGCGGGACGCCCCGGACAGCCCGCCTGCGCGGCCTGCTATGGCCGACGAAGATCTGCTCGACGTGCCGGCTTTTCTGCGCCGCCAGACGGAACCAGAACCCCAGCAAGCCCCGGCCCAGACCGCCGCGATGGACGAAGACCTGCACGGCCGCGTGGTGGAGGGGATCTCCACGGTGTATAAGGAAGAGGGCGCCGGCCTGCCGCTCCGACATCTCGGCCAGCTGGCGGCGCGCATCCACAACGAGCTGATGGCGGCCTACGAGGATCCGTACGAGCGCTCGATCGGATTGAAGCTCGCCCTGGAGCAATTGCGTCGGGAGCTGCGCTCGACCAACACGGGGTCAACTTCTAGCAAACGCTTGGCTTAAGGGTGGTACGAAGCGCCCCAGTTGGAAAAGAGCATATGTCCTCGGGGCAGGTCAATCCATACGTGTGTAATTTGCCACCCGCAGCCACCGTAAGAGGAAGGGCGGCGAGCGCTAAGAGACAGCCGCCGCCCTCTGAGAGAGCTTTGAGAAGCCGTCCGGAGCAGGCTGACGCCACTCCAACGTCAACCGTCCCACCGCTGACCGCCGCCGCCCACTCCAACTTCAAAGGCGCTGCCGACGGTGGGACCCAACCCCAGGCAACCCCTTGTGTCCCACCAGATCCCGGCAAATCCCGTCAGGTCCCGGGTCACTCCAGGGATCAACGTCCGTCAACAAGGGTGGCCGAGCGAAGCGGTGGCCGGGTGGGGGCAAGTCACGCTCCGCCGGCTTCACCCTCCTTGAAATGCTGGCCTCCCTCACCCTGGTGGGCCTTCTCTTCGCCACGCTGGCCGGCGGCGTCCGCTTCGCCGGGCGCGTGCACGACCGCGGCCAGCAGCAGATCACGGAAACCTCCGGCTTCACGTTGGCCGGCGACCTGCTGCGCCGGCAGGTCGGGCGCGCCTTCCCGCTGGTCGCCGGCTACGGCCCCGCCGCGCGCTTCGTCTTCACCGGGGAGCGGCAGCGCCTCGCCTTCCCCATCCTCGGCCGCCCCGGCCGGGAGCGGGGCGAACTCCGCCTCGCCGCCTTCACCGTCGAGCAACACGCGGGCGGCAGCCGCCTGATCTACCGCGAGCACCGCCTCGCCACCGTCCCCGGCCTCGACGTGGTCGAGCCGGCCGAGCACACCGCCGTCCTGCTGGACGGTCCCTGGCGCCTCGCCTTCGCCTACCACGGCACCGCCCCGCAGGCACCCTCGTGGCAGGAGCGCTGGACGGCGCCGCGCGACCTGCCGTCGCTGGTGCGGCTGACGGCGCACGACGCCGCCGGCCGCCCGGCGTGGCCGGAGCTGGTGGCGCGCGCCCGCATCGACGGCGACCGCGGCTGCCTGTCCGGCCCCGCCCTGCCCTGCCGGGGGAGCGGCTCATGAGCGGCCCCCGCGACGAACGCGGCTTCGCGCTGCTGGTGGTGCTGTGGTTCGTCACGGCGCTGGCCGCGCTGGCCGTCGCCTTCACGGCGTCGAGCCGGCTGGAGGTGCGCCGCGTCGCCAACGTGGCCGACGCCGCGCAGGCGCGCGCGCTGCTGGACGCCGGCATCGCCCTCGCCGTCGCCGGCCTGCACGACCCGGAACCGGCGCGCCGCACCCCGCTGGACGGCCGGGCGCGCGAGCGCGCGGTGGCCGGCGCCCGCGTCGCCTACAAGGCGTTCGACGAATCCGGCCGCCTGAACCTGAACCGCGCCCCGCCCGACCGCCTCGCCCGGCTGTTCGAGGCGGCCGGCGCCACCCCCGGCGAGGCTGCGGACCTGACGGCGGCGGTGCTGGCCGTGCGCGGCGACGCCCGGCGCGAGGCCGGGCGCCCCTTCCTGTCGGTGGAGGAACTGGCCCACCTCCCGGGCCTGGAGCCCGACCTTTACAGCCGTGTCGCCCCGGCGCTGAGCGTCGACGCCGACGCCGAACGCCTGAACGGCCCCGCTGCGTCCCCCATCGCCCTGTCCGCCATGCCGAACCTGTCGCCGCAAGACCGCGACACGGTGCTGGAACTGCGCCGCAACCCCACCCGCCCCGCCGACCCCGGCCTCGCCGCACGTTTGGCTGCGGCGGGCATCGACTGGACCGCCAAGCCGCCGCCCGTGCGCCGGCTGACCATCCGCGTGCGCGTCGAGACCCCGGCCGGCGCGGTGGCGAGCGCCGAGGCCGCGCTCTTCGCCCTCGACCCGCCCGCCGCCGTCCCCTTCCGGATCGTCGAATGGCGCGAACCCGCCGAGTTCTGACATGATGGCCCCGACATGATGGACGCCTCGCCCGCCCGCGCCCTGCTGAACCGCCTCGCCACGTGGTGGCTGGCCGAGGCAGCGACGTGGCTGCCCCCTTCCTGGCGGCGCGGCGCCGCGCTTGCGGTCGCGCGCTGGGACGGCACGCGGATCGTCCTGCCCGGCCGCACGCCGCGGCGCGGGCAGTCCGTGACCCTGCGCCTCGGCGCCCAGGCCCGCGCGCTGACCCGCCGCGTCACCCTTCCCGAGGCGGCATCCGGCCACCTGCGCGCCGTGGCCGCCCACCAGCTCGACCGCTGGACGCCGTGGCCGGCGGAGCAGGCCTGGTTCGCCGTCCGCCCCCTCGGCCCCGCCGCCGGCGAGCCGGGGATGCTCGCCGTCGAGGTCACGGCGCTGCCGCGTGCCGCCGCAGCCCCGGCGCTCGACGCGCTGGCCGCGCTCGGCCTGCGTCCGGCGGCGGTGGAGCTGGACGACGGCACGCGGCTGCCGGCGGCCGATGACGGCGGCGACGACGACGCCCGCGCCCGGCGCCTGCGCCGAGCGGTGCTGGCCTTGCCGTTCCTCGCCGCCGCGGCGCTGGTCGGCCGCGAATGGCTGGATCTCAAGCGCGTGGAGGCGGAGGTGGAGGAACTGCGCGTCCCCGCCGGCGCCGTCCGCCGCCTTGCCGACGCCGTGGCGATGCGCGAGACGACCCTGGCCTTCGCCGATGCCCGCAAGGAACAATGGCCCTCGGCCACCGTGGTGCTGGAGGTGTTGAGTCGCCTGCTGCCCGACGACACGTCGCTGACCGAGTTCCACCTGGACGAGGGTGCGGTGCTGCTGCTCGGCCGCTCGTCCGATGCCGCGCGGCTGCCGGGCCTGCTCGCCGCTTCGCCCCACTTCACCGAGGTGCGCGCCTCGGCCGCCATGGTCCGTTCGCCGGACGGCACCGACCAGTTCCAGCTCTCCGCCCGCGTGGTGCCGCATGCGGCGCCCTGACCTGTCCACCACCCTGACGCCCGGCACCCCGGCGTCGCGATTGGCGGCGCTGCTGGTGCTGGCCGCCGGCCTGGCGGTGGCGGCCGGCGCCCTGGTGTTGCCGACGCTCACCCTGCTCGACACCCTGTCGGCCGAGCGCCAGCGCGCCGAAGCGCGCCTGGAGGCCAGCCGGCGCCTGCTGGAGCGCCGCCCGGCCCTGCAGCAGGCGCTGGAAACGCGCGGCTCCGCCCCCTCGCCCGACTTCCTGCGCGGCGACACGCCGGCCCTGGCCGGCGCCGCGCTGCAAGCCCTTGTGGGCGAACTGGCCAGGGCGCACGGCGTCCGGCTGGACAGCACGCAGGTGCTCGACGATCGCGACGAGGACGGTTTCCGCCGCATCGCCGTCGGCGTGCGGCTGGGCGCCGACGTGGCGGCCCTGCGCACCTTGTTCCACGCCATCGAGACCGGCCGCCCGCGCCTGCTGCTGGACGCCGTGACGGTGCGCGCCGCCGGCAGTGGTGCGGCACCGCTGGAGGTGAGGTTTACCGTATACGGCTATCAGGAGGAAATGGAGTGATGCGGCGCCTCCTTCTCCCCTTCCTCCTCGTCCCGATCCCCGCCCACGCCTTCGAACTTCCCCCGCTCGGCGCTTTCACGGCCACCGTGGAGCGCCCCCTCTTCACCCCCGGCCGGCGGCCGCCGCCACCAGCGGTCACCGCGCCCGTCGGCGCCTTCGACGCCAACGGGCTGCCGGTCGCCGACCCGCCGCCCGCGCCACCGCGCCGCCTGCGCCTCGTCGGCGTGGCGTCGGATACCCAGGGCCGGGCCGTGGCGGTCCTGCGCGCCGACGGCGGCGGGGGCGACGTCCGCGTCTTGGCCGGCGGCCGGGTCGAGGGATGGCTGGTGCAGCAGGTGGGCGACGGCGGCATGGTGCTGGCCGCCGGCACCCGCCGGGTCGCCGTGCCGCTCGCCGGAGCCGTGCCGCCGACCGACTGACTGTCCACCAAGCTGACGGTCGTGTCGGAAACCCGGACGCTTCCCGGCGCGGGAAACGGCGCTTCGTGAAGCCACGCCCCGCTGGATCCCCAAATGGTCCTATCCGCCTTGAGTGGCATCGCCGTTGCATGTTCAACTGAAAGAAAAGACACGCGAACTTCAACGACAAGGCAAACGCCATTTCCAGGAAGGGTGACGGAATGCTCCACGTGCGTATCGGATTGAGTGCTTTCGCCTTCAGCCTCATGGCCACCACGGCCCTGGCGCAGACGGCGCTGCCGTCCTTCATCGTCCCCGGCACGGTGACGGTGCAGACCTACGACGGCGTCACCGACGACCTTCTGACCGGCGGCCTCGGCACCACCGGCATCGGCACGGCCACGCCGCCCGCCGTCGCCGACCCGGCCAACCCGACGGTGGCGGAACTGCGCCGCCGCGCCATCCACAACGCCTACCGCGGGCTGGTCGACACATCCGCGGGCGGCGGCTGGCGCGTGCTGTACGGCCCGAACCTCGACGCCACCTACACCGACACCGGGCGCGAGGGGCTGGTCGCCGGGCGCGAGTACCTGGCGCTGAGCGACGACGGGACCGGGTCGAGCTTCCAGACCGTCATGGTGCAGATCCCCACCAACTTCGACACCGCCCGGCCCTGCCTGGTGACCGGCCCGTCGTCGGGCTCGCGCAACGTCTACGGCGCCATCGGCACGACGGCGGAGTGGGCGTTCCGCAACGGCTGCGCCATCGCCTACACCGACAAGGGCACCGGCAACGCCTACCACGACCTGACGCGCGACACGGTCTACAACCGCTTCGGCCAGCCCGTCAGCCGCACCGCGGCCGGCGCCGACACCAACTTCGCCGCGCAGGGCACGCACAACCTGACCGGCTACAGCCACGCCAACCCCAACCGGCTGGCCTACAAGCAGGCGCACGCCGGGCGCAACGTGCAGGCCAACTGGGGCCTCTACACCCTCCAGGCCATCGAGTTCGGCTTTTATGCGCTGAACGACTTCCTGGGCAACGGCGCCGCCCGATTCACCCCGGCCAACACCACGGTGATCTCGGCCGGCGTGTCGAACGGCGGTGGTGCGGCCTTCGCCGCGGCCGAGCAGGACACCGCCGGCCTGATCGACGGCGTGGTCGGCGGCGAGCCGAACGTCATTCCGGCCTCCACGCCCATGACCGTCAGCTATGGCGGGCAGGCGCAGGTCGCTGGCAAGCACTTCCTGGACTACTACACGCTGGCGGCGATCTACGCGCCGTGCGCCGCGCTGTCCTCCTCCCTGGCCGGCACGCCGGTGCAGACGCTGGAGTCCTCGGGCGTCCCCGCCGGCGTCACCGCGCGCGCCAACCGCTGCGCCTCGCTGAAGGACACCGGGCTCCTGGCCAGCGCCACGCTGGCCGAGCAGGCCAACGAGTCGCTCCAGAAGCTGCGCTCCTACGGCTTCATCGCCGAGGGCGACTACCTGATCCCGTTCATGGAGTGGGCGAACGCCTATCGTCAGATCATCGACACCTACCCGGCCGGCATGGCCCGCGCCCGTGTCGACGACAACCTGTGCGGCGTCAGCTTCGCCGCCACCGACACGGCGGGCCGCCCGACGCAGCTTCCCGCCGCCACGGCGGCGCTGCTGTTCGCCGCCGGCAACATCATCCCGCCGGCCGGCGGCATCAACGCCATCGCCGACAACGCGTCGAACGGCCCGATCATCGAGCAGGCGGCGGTGTCCCGCCTGACCGGACGGCAGGACCTGAACATCGACAGCGCCTATTGCCACCGCATGCTGGTGACCGACGCGCCGGTCGACGGCTACCGCCGCACCTTCTCCGACGCCATCTGGGCCCGCCGCGTCGCCCAGGGCATGGCGGAGACGACCTTCACCGGCAACCTGCGCGGCAAGCCGGCGCTGATCGTCCAAGGCCGCAGCGACTCCGTGCTGCCGCCGAACCACCACGGCCGCGCCTACCTCGGCCTCAACAAGGCGGTCGAGGGGGCGGCCAGCAAGCTCAGCTACGTCGAGGTGACGAACGGCCAGCACTTCGACGCGCTGATCCCGACGCTGGCGAACGCCAACCGCGAGGTCGTCTTCGTCCCGCTGCACTACTACTTCGAGCGCGCGCTGGACGCCATGCTGGCGCACCTGCGCAGCGGCGCGCCGCTGCCGGCCAGCCAGGTGGTCCGTGCCACCCCGCGCGGCACCGCCGCCATCACCGCCGCCAATCGCGCCACCCTGATGCCGGAGTTCGCCGCGACACCCGCCGCCACGGACGCCATCGCGGTCGCCAACAACACCGTCAGCATCCCGCGCTGACGCAACCATCACACCCGTGACCTCATCGGGGCCGGAGCCGGGGGAAACCCCGCTCCGGCCTTTTTTGTCACAACGGAAATTCCGACCAATGGGGGAGGTTTGGCCGGGCTTTTCCGACCAAAGGGGGACTGTCCGCCTATTCCGTCCGGCTGATAATTTACACAAAAATGACCAGCATGCCGACGCCGGACCGCTCCGGCGCGCCGGAGGACGTTCCCATGATCGCGGCAGAGGAAGAGGTACTGCGGGCCAACGCCTATGCGTTGCTGGCCGCGCTGCTGACGGCCCCGCCATCGGCCGACCTGCTGCAGGCACTCGCCGTCCTCGACGGCGGCGTGGATGCGGAGGAGGGGCCGATGGGCGCCGCCTTCGCCACCCTGGCCACGGCGGCGCGCGCCGCCGACCCGGCCGACGCGGCCGACGAGTACGGCGCGCTGTTCATCGGCGTGGGCGGGGGCGAGCTGTCGCCCTACGGCTCCTACTACAAGACCGGTTTCCTCAACGAAAAGCCGCTGGCCGAGCTGCGCGCCGACATGGCGCGCCTGGGCATCGCGCGGGCCGACGATGTGCGCGAGCCGGAAGACCACATCGCCGCACTGTGCGAGATGATGGCCGGCCTGATCACCGGCGCCTTCGACGCCGAAGCCTCATTGGACGAGCAGCACGCCTTCTTCGAGCGCCACGTCGCCGGCTGGGCGGAGCGCTTCTTCACCGATCTCGAAGCGGCCCAATCGGCGCGCTTCTACCGCGCCGTCGGCGCGCTGGGCCGAACCTTCTTCGCGGTCGAGCGCCAGGCGTTCGACCTGGCGGCGTAAGCACATAAACGGGTGGACACGGGGGTACCGATCATGACGGACAGCAACGACAAGACCTCGCTCAAACGGCGCGACCTGTTCCGCGGCCTCGGCGCCGGTGCCATCGGCGCCGCCGCAGCCGTCGCCGTGCAGGGCGCCGCCCCGGCCGAGGCCGCGCAGCCCAACCCGAACGGCCCCACCGCCGCCCGCTACCGCGAGACCGAGCACGTCCGCAAGGCCTACGCGCTCGCCGCCTTCTGAGGAGCCCCGACATGCGCATCACCAAGAAATCCACGGGCACGGCCGGCGGTTCCAAGCTGTCGAAGGCGCTGTCCACCCTCACCGGTTCGGCCATCGACCGCCGCGCCTTCCTGCGCCGGTCCGGCCTCGCCGCTGGTGGTGCGGCCGCCGTGGCCGGCCTGCCGTTCGGCATGGTCAAGAAGGCCGACGCCGCCACGACCGCCGTCGGCGGCGCCCCGGTCAGGCAGGTCAAGACCGTCTGCACCCACTGCTCGGTCGGCTGCACCGTCGTCGCCGAGGTGCAGAACGGCGTGTGGATCGGCCAGGAGCCGGGCTTCGACAGCCCGCTGAACCTCGGCGCCCACTGCGCCAAGGGGGCCGCGGTGCGCGAGCACGCGCACGGTGACCGCCGCCTGCGCTATCCGATGAAGCTGGTCGACGGCAAGTACCAGCGCATCTCCTGGGATCAGGCCATCGCCGAAGTCGGCGACACGCTGCTGAAGATCCGCGAGACGTCGGGGCCGGATTCGGTGTTCTGGCTCGGCTCCGCCAAGTTCTCGAACGAACAGTCGTACCTCATCCGCAAGTTCGCGGCGTTCTGGGGCACCAACAACATCGACCATCAGGCGCGCATCTGCCACTCCACCACGGTCGCCGGCGTGGCGAACGTGTGGGGCTACGGCGCCATGACGAACTCGTACAACGACATCCAGAAGTCGCGCGCGATGTTCTTCATCGGCTCCAACGCCGCCGAGGCGCATCCCGTCGCCATGCTGCACGTGCTGAAGGCGAAGGAGCAGAACAACGCGCCGCTGATCGTGGCGGACCCGCGCTTCACCCGCACGGCGGCCAAGGCGGACGAGTACATCCGCTTCCGCCCGGGCACCGACGTGCCGCTCATCTGGGGCATCCTCTGGCACGTCTTCGAGAACGGCTGGGAGGACAAGGACTACATCGCCAAGCGCGTCTACGGCATGGACGACATCCGCGCCGAGGTGAAGAAGTGGACGCCCGAGGAGGTGGAGCGCGTGACCGGCGTTCCCGGCAGCCAGTTAAAGCGCGTGGCGCGCACGTTGGCCTCCAACCGCCCCGGCACGCTGGTCTGGTGCATGGGCGGCACGCAGCACCACGTCGGCACCAGCAACACCCGCGCCTACTGCATCCTGCAGCTCGCACTCGGCAACGTCGGCGTGGCCGGCGGCGGCACCAACATCTTCCGCGGCCATGACAACGTGCAGGGTGCGACCGACTTCGGCGTCGTGTCGGACAGCCTGCCCGGCTACTACGGCCTCGCCGAGGGGGCGTGGAAGCACTGGGCGCGCGTCTGGGAGGTGCCGTACGAGGACGTCCTCAAGCGCTTCACCTCGAAGGAGCTGATGGAGAAGACCGGCATTCCGGTCTCCCGCTGGTTCGACGGCGTGCTGGAGGCCAAGGAGAACATCGACCAGCCGAACGCCATCAAGGGCATGGTGTTCTGGGGCCACGCGCCGAACAGCCAGACGCGCCTGCCCGACATGCGCAAGGCGATGTCCAAGCTGGACATCCTGGTCGTCATCGACCCCTACCCGACGATGACCGCCGTGCTGCACGAGCGCAAGGACGGCGTCTACCTGCTGCCCGCCGCCACGCAGTTCGAGACGGAGGGTTCGGCCACCGCGTCCAACCGCTCCATCCAGTGGCGCGAGAAGGTCATGGCCCCGCTGTTCGAGGCCAAGACCGACCACGAGATCATGTACCTCTTCGCCAAGAAGTTCGGCTTCGCCGAAGCGATGTTCAAGAACATCAAGGTGACCGGGAACGAGCCGTCGATCGAGGACACGACGCGGGAATGGAACCGCGGCATGTGGTCGGTCGGCTACACCGGCCAGTCGCCGGAGCGGCTGAAGCTCCACATGGCCAACCAGCACACCTTCGACAGGACGACCCTGCGCGCCAACGGCGGCCCGTGCGACGGCGACTACTTCGGCCTGCCCTGGCCGTGCTGGGGCACGCCGGAGATGAAGCATCCGGGCTCCGCCAATCTCTACGACAACTCGCTGCCCGTGGCCGACGGCGGCGGCGCCTTCCGCGCCCGCTTCGGGGTCGAGCGCAACGGCGTCACCCTGCTGGCCGAGGGCGCCTTCCCGGACAACTCCGAGATCAAGGACGGCTACCCGGAAGTCACCATGGCCATGCTCCAGAAGATGGGCTGGGATGGCGAACTGACCGAAGCCGAGATGGCCGTGATCAAGAAGATCGGCGGCGAGAAGATCGGTGCGGTGTCCTGGACGACCGACTTGTCGGGCGGCATCCAGCGCGTGGCGATCAAGCACGGCCTGAACCCGCCGGGCAACGCCAAGGCGCGCTGCGTCGCCTGGAACTTCCCGGACGCCGTTCCGGTGCACCGCGAGCCGCTGTACACCCCGCGCCGCGACCTCGTGGCGTCGTATCCGACCTACAAGGACACCAAGCTCTGGCGCCTGCCGACGCTCTACAAGTCGATCCAGGACCGCGACGTCTCCAAGGAATACCCGATCATCCTCACCTCCGGCCGACTGGTGGAGTACGAGGGCGGCGGCGAGGAGACGCGCTCCAACCCCTGGCTGGCCGAGCTGCAGCAAGACATGTTCGTCGAGATCAACCCGACGGACGCCAACAACCTGGGCATCAAGGACGGCCAGGTGGTGTGGGTCGAGGGTGCCGAGAAGGGCAAGGTCAAGGTCAAGGCCATGGTGACCGAGCGGGTCGGCCGTGGCGTCGCCTTCATGCCCTTCCACTTCGGCGGCTGGTACCAGGGCGAGGACCTGCGCGCCAAGTACCCGACCGGCGCCGATCCCATCGTGCTGGGCGAGGCGGCGAACACCGCCACGACCTACGGCTACGATCCGATCACGCTGATGCAGGAAACCAAGACCACCCTCTGCCGCATTTCGGCCGCCTGATCACGGGAGATAGAAAATCATGGCTCGCATGAAGTTCCTGTGCGACGCGGACCGCTGCATCGAATGCAACGCCTGCGTCACGGCCTGCAAGAACGAGCACGAGATCCCCTGGGGCATCAACCGCCGCCGGGTGGTCACGCTGAACGACGGCAAGCCCGGTGAGCGCTCGATCTCGGTCGCCTGCATGCACTGCTCGGACGCGCCGTGCAAGGCGGTGTGCCCGGTGGACTGCTTCTACCAGACCGAGGAAGGCGTGGTCCTGCACAACAAGGACCTGTGCATCGGCTGCGGCT
>Ga0196970_1000103_pt1 | contig 135411 bp, 100 predicted proteins | sample S1v_513CmetaG_FD_148672 | JGI IMG/M metagenome (GOLD analysis project Ga0196970, IMG submission 148672) | Soil microbial communities from Anza Borrego desert, Southern California, United States - S1+v_5-13C | ecosystem: Environmental > Terrestrial > Soil > Desert | place: USA: California... | reverse complement strand
AACAACTCCCGCGCAGACCCGGGTTCGGCGGCAACTGCTTCCGCATTCAGCTGAATGGCTTCGAGATCTGGCTCGCGTTCCACGGCAAGTTGCTCGGGCGCCGGAGCCAGCGGAACTGCCGCGGCGCGTTCAAGCTCAAGAATCCGCTTCTCAAGTCGTTCAACCGCGCTCAACAGCCGGCTGTTGGAGAAGTCCACAGGCGCCTGTGCAGGCTCGCCTGCCGGAAGTTGCAAGCGGTTTGACCCCTGCAATGCAAGCGAGCGATCCAGATTGAGTGCAGACGTCATCTCAGCCATGCGATGGACCGTTCGCCATTGGAAATAAGCGGTGACGGCCACAGCGAGGAAGCTCAACGCGGCAAAGCTTCCGAGAACATACACCAGGAATTTCGCCTCATCGGCGCGCTGCGCAGAGAGCTTTTGGTCCAGGTCGCGCACCTGCTTTTCCAACTGTTCCGCATTCTGGACGCGTGCCTGCTCGGCTTCGACGCGCGTCCGCTCGATGGCGAGCTGCGCGTCGTGAATCTGCTGCTGCAGTTGCAGGTATGCGCGAAGAGTCTCGTTGGAGGTGGAGGATTCCGACGCGATTTCCGGCAGGGGTTCGACAGGGTGTGTGATCGCCTCCTCAGATTGGCCTCGCGCGTGGGCCAGCATCAGGATGGCGATCGAAAAGAAGGCCGCGCAGTTCCAGGTTCTCATGGTGAATGGTTCTCGACTGGGAGCGAGCTTGAGGCGAGCTGGATTTGTTGTCAAGAAAGGCGCGTGCACCACAACTCGCAGGGCCAAAAAGTACCACACCAGGAGTCCTGTTGCGGCGAAAATCAGGCCATTGGTGGAGGCTCGAGCTTTGAAAATTTTCCAGCGCGCCGCTGTCCCAGGGTTGCAATTTCATCAGTCCAGACTTCATTGTGTCACCCAGCCTGGCAACAACGCCCGGCAAGCAATACTTCTATGAAAACAATTTGTCTCCTTCTCGCGTTCCTGGCGGTCGAAGTCTTTGCAGCCGACAGCGGTTTTCTTTTTGTCACCTTCAAGGGTGAGCAAAGTCCGATGACCGAACAGGTTTATTTTGCATCAAGCCGCGACGGCCGGAACTGGAACGCACTCAATGGCGGCGAACCCGTGCTCGTCAGCGCGCTGGGCGAAAAAGGCGTGCGCGATCCCTATCTGCTGCGCTCGCACGATGGCCATCGGTTTTACCTCATCGCCACCGACCTTTCCATCAACCTCAATCGGAATTGGAAACGCGCGGTGGAAGCCGGCAGCCGCTCCATCGTTATCTGGGAATCCACCAACCTCGTGCAATGGTCCGAACCCCGGCTGGTGCGGGTGGCGGCGGAGGACGCGGGCTGCACGTGGGCGCCTGAAGCGATTTACGACGAGGAGGCGCGCGACTACCTCGTTTTCTGGGCGTCAACGACCCGGCGCGATGAATTCCGCAAGCATCGCATCTGGGCCGCGCGAACAAAGGATTTCCAAACGTTCGGCGAACCGTTCGTTTATATCGAGAAGGCCGCAACCGTCATCGACACAACGATCGTCCGCAGCGGAACGAACTACGTGCGATTCACCAAGGATGAACAGTCAAAGGGAATCATCATGGAAGCCAGCGAGAAGCTGATGGGACCGTGGCGGGACGTTCCCGATTTTTCGCTGAAGGATCTTCGCGGGTATGAAGGGCCGGAGTGTTACCTGGTGGAACCCGCATCGGAGGGCAAGCCGCCCACGTGGTGCCTGATTCTGGATCACTACAGTCGCGGTCGCGGCTACCAGCCTTACGTCACCCATGACCTCGCGGGCGGGCAGTTCAATGCCGGCGAAGGTTTTACCTTCCCGTTCCGATTCCGCCACGGATCCGTACTGCCGATCAGCAGCGCGGAGCTGGCTCGCGTGGAGAAAGCTTACGCCCGCCCCTGATTGCGGGCGAGGCAGGCGTTGCACCGTTTGATTCGACTTCAACAATGAAGCGTGGCATTGCGTTCGCACTGCCACCACGTCGTATGAGCAAACAGCTTCCGAGGGTTGCGCTGCTGATAGAGAGTTCGCGTAATTATGGGCGCGGCATCCTTCGCGGCATTGCAAAGTACGTGCACACCAACGGCCCGTGGTCCTGCTTCACGCAGGAGCGGCAGCTTCACAGCGGGATACCCAAGTGGCTCAAGCAATGGAAGGGCGATGGGATCATTGCGCGCATCGAGGACCCGCGTACAGCGCGCGCGCTGCGGAACCTCGGCTACCCTGTCGTCGATGTTCTCGGCAATGCGAGGTTTCCGGGGATTCCGTTTTTCGACACCGACGCAAAGGCTGTTGCGAGGCTGGCGGGGAGCTTTTTTCAGCGCGCGGGCTTCAATCACTTCGCCTATTGCGGATACAAGGGGATTCCCTTTTCCGATCGGCGGCAGGCGGCATTTGCGGAATATCTGGCGGCGCACGGGCAGCAGCTCGCCGTGTTCGCGCCGCACACCCCCGGCCGGTTGCGCGCACATATTCAAGCGGTGGAGCAAAGCGGACTGGGAGCCGAACCCGCGATTGCCGAATGGCTTCACAAGCAGCCGCGTCCCCTCGCGCTGTTTGCCTGCAATGATATCCGCGCGCAGCAGGTGCTCAACGCCCGCCGCGAACATCGCATCAAGGTGCCTGAGGAGGTTGCAGTGATGGGCGTGGACAACGACGATGTCCTGTGCAGCCTTTGCGAACCCGAGTTGAGCAGCATCGAGCCGGATACTGAACGACTGGGATACGAAGCAGCGGCTCTTTTGGACCAAATGATGCAGGGCGCGAATTCCGCGGCGGGACATGTGCAGATCGCGCCGGTCGGGATCGTTGAACGCGCGTCAACCGACGTGGTGGCCATTGAGGATCCGATCACCGTCAACGCCGTGCGTTTCATTCGCGACCACGTGGGCGAGGGAATTGCGGTGAAGGATGTGATGACGCACGTCAAGCGCTCGCGCACGGACCTGGAGCAGCGGTTCCGCGTCTGGTTGAAAGGGAGCGTGCGCGCCGAAATTTTCCGGCGGCGAATGGACCGTGTTTGCGCGCTGTTACAGCAAACCAGCCTGAACCTCGATGAGATTGCCAATCGCTCCGGGTTTTCCACCTCCGCCCACCTCTGCCGCTGCTTCCAGAAGCAGTTCCGCCAGTCCCCGACGGAGTTCCGGCGTTCGTGTAAGAATAGACAATAGGATTGGCAAGACTGCCAATTGCCGGCACGCCATGTTCTGCGGCATGGTGGACTGCAGAAACCGGCAGGTGTTCACCACGTGACGCGGTGCCGGCGACGAAACGATCCTGAGCCAATGCGTCATCCCACCTCCACCGTTCATGCCCTCCGTCAGCGTTTGATGAACCGCGGGTGACCTTCGTTCGGCTGCGCCAGATCAAATCTCAACACAACCTATGAAGATCAGACAACTTCTGCTGGCAGCCGGTATCGCCAGCGCAACCGGAGAGAGTCATGCCCAGATACAATCCGCTGGAACCTTGTGGGTGAATGTCGACGCCACCGCACTTGCAATCGGAAGCGTCAACAACGTTCCGAACGGCGGTGCGTTGGGAGGGACCTTCGAAGCGCGAGGCGGCGGCACCACGGTTCCGATCGCAACAAACGTGGCGGGCGTCGTTGCCATGATGTTCGACGGCTCGAATGACTATCTGCAGCTTGCCGACTCCATCGGCGGTTCGCTGGTTCCGCCCGCGTCAGGATTGGCCGGGGTCAATGAGTCCGCATCGATTGAAGTTTGGGTTTACAATCCGACCGTCGGCACGGAGGAATCGATGGTGAGCTGGGGCCGCCGCGGAACCGCCGGCGCCAACCGGACCTTTTCCTACGGCTATTCAGGGCAGCTCGGCGCAGCTGTGCATCATGGCGCAGGTGCGACGGATCTTGGCTGGGAAGACAACGGCGGCGCGCCGTTGAACCATAAGTGGCATCATCTGGTTTACACCTTCGACGGCACCACCACGCGCGTCTATGCAGATGGCGTGCTGATGAACAGCGAACCCGTTTCGATCAACGTGGCAACCAACTCGGGCATCATGTTGGGCGCGCAATGGAACGCAGCAGGCACGGCGGTTGGCGGGCAGTATGCTTCCCTCGCCATGGCCAAAGTGCGGGTTCATGACGGTGCCTTGACGGCCTCTCAGGTGCTCAACAATTTCAACGTGGAGAAAACCGCCTTCATTCCTGGAGGACCTGCAGCGGCGCTGCTGGCGTCGGGCCCCACGCACCGCTATTCGTTCAACGAGGCAGCAACGGCCGATGCGGCCGGCTTGACGTTCAACGATTCAGTGGGAACGGCACACGGAACGATCCAGGCCGTGGGCAGTGTCCCGGCCCCGCAATTCACCGGCTCACGCCTGGTGCTTCCTGGCGGGCCTGTGGCAACAGGTTCTTACGCCGATCTTCCGAACGGAATTCTCTCGGAAAACAGCTCGGCCAATGGCGGTTCAGGCGAAGTTTCAGTTGAAGCCTGGTTCAAGGTCACGGGTTTCCGTCCGTGGACGCACTTGTTCGACTTCGGTTCGGCTGGAGTTGTGGGTTCAGCCGGAACGGAGCTGACCACGCCTGGCGGAAACTCGGGCCTGACGATGCTCGACGATTTCATGTATGCGATCCAGGTTGGCAACGATGTGAATCGGCATCGGCTCGAATGGGCGAACCGCGACATTGATCCCGCGGGAACGACAACCAACGCGACGCGCAATATCGAAGTGACGCAGAATGCGGTGTACAACACAGACAGGCATCTCGTCGTCACCTGGAAGGAAAGCACGGGAGAAATCCTCGCCTATGAAAATGGTTTGCAGGTCGCAACGTTGTTCGCTTCGAACTCAATTGCCGCGATCAACGACATCAACAACTGGATCGGCCGCTCGCAGTATGGTGACAATACGATGGAAGGAGAGATCGACGAGTTCCGCATTTACAACCACGTGCTGACGGCGGGCGAAACGCTGGGCAATTTCCAGGCTGGTCCCAATGTGGTTAACACAAGCGCTACGCTGGCAATTCAGAGCGATCCGCAAGATCTCTCCGTGAGCCAGGGCCAGGCGGCAGCGTTCTCAGTTTCGGCCGGAGGCACGCCTCCCCTGGCTTATCAATGGCTGCGCAACGGTTCGCCAATCCAGGGCGCAACGAACCGCATATACACAATCGCCTCCGCAAGCCCGGCGAATGCTGGCGCCATTTCCGTCCTCGTTTCCAACGCCACAACGTTTGTGGCGAGCAGCGCGGCAACATTTGCAGTAGTGCCTAACCAGGGGCCCGTCGCGCAGTTCCTTTACGAACGCCGTGACGGCAATCGCGACAACTACAGCGGCACGATCGGCGGTTCGTTTCAGGTGGGTGGTACGGATGTGCCCGTGACGCACCTCGGTTATTACGATCTCAATCACGACGGTTTGAACCAGGCGCACCAGGTTGGAATCTGGCCCGTGAGCGGCGGTGCCACACCAATTGCTTCTGTGACAGTTCCCGCGGGCGCGGGCGCATTCCTGACGAACGGGTATCGCTGGATTGCGTTGGATTCGCCAGTCCTCCTGCGCGCGAACACGACTTACATACTGGGCGCCGAGGTGACATCGGGCAGTGGCGATGGTTTCCCCGATAACTTCCCGCCGCTCCTGTGGAATCCGTTCTTCGTGGGGTCGAATGGTTACGACACCCGCCTTTCCCGCTATGGCGGCGCATGGCCAAACGCCCCGACGACTGGCAACCAGATCAACGGCATCTACGGCGCCCCGAATCTCGCCACGTTGCCGATCGGCCCAGCGCTCGTGTCAGTGTCATCGACAACAGTCACCCAATACACGGGCATGAACGTGACAGTTACGGCTGCGCTCGCGGGCCAGGCACCCGTGAGCGTGCAATGGTACAAGGCGCCTGGTACTTTGCTGGGAGGGCAGACGAATGCATCCCTCACGTTGTCCAACATCACAGCCGGCGCTGCGGGCGGCTATTACGCCATCGCTTCGAACAGTTTCGGAAGCTCTTCCCCGAGCGCGAATGTGACGCTCGTCGTGTTAAACGACACACCCGTGAGCATCACGCAACAGCCAGCCAGCACCAACGTGTTGGAAGGTGGTTCAGTATCCTTCACGGTTCTGACCGCAGGCACCCCGCCCGTTTCGTTCCAATGGCGTCGCAATGGCGGGAACATCGCCAATGCAACGAACGCCACCTACACCCTGGATCCCGTAACGCTCGCCAACAACGGCGACGTGTATTCGGTCGTGGCCTCCAACTTCGCCAACGGGTCCGCGCAATTGGCGGGAAGCGCGAACGCGACACTGACGGTCCTCCCGAACAAAGCGCCCGCCGCGCAAATCCTGCATTCGACCTGGGCCGGAAGCCGTGACGATTTCTCGGGAACCATCGGCGGCATCTTCCAGGTGGGCGGCGGCGATCGTCTGGTGACGCACCTTGGATTCTACGACAACAACGGTGACGGCCTTGCATTGGATCATCGTGTCGGCATCTGGCCCGCCACTGGCGGAACGGAGCCGATCGCGTGGGTGACCGTTCCCGCTGGAACGTCGGGATACCTGACCAACGGCTATCGATACGCGGCGCTGAATCCGCCGGCCGTCCTCACCAACGGAGTGTCTTACATCCTTGCAGCAGAGTCCTTCGCGGCATCAGGTGACGGCTGGCCCGATGCGAACACCACACCCGCCTGGGATGATTACTTCGTCGGCGTGAACGGTGCGACGACTCGCGACGTGCGTTACATCGGCGCGGGATGGCCAAACGGTCCGACCTTTGGTTCGGGTTACACCTGGGGCGCCAATCGCATCTATGGCGCACCAAACCTGGCTGTTCTGCCAGTCGGTTCGCCCGCTGCATGGGTCAGTCCTGCGGCCGTGACTGAATACGTTGGATTCAGCGCCGCTCTGAATGGGGTGGTGAATGGCGATGCACCGCTGACAGTGCAGTGGTACAAGGCGCCTGGAACCGCACTCGCAGGCGAGACCAACCTCACGCTTGTGTTCAACAGCCTGACGCTCGCTGACGCGGGCGACTATTACCTGGTGTCTTCAAACACGGTGTCGGGTGCTGTCGGCCAGAGTGCGAACGTCACGGTCACGGTGCTGGCATTGACCGCGCCGAACGTTACGGAAGATCCACAATCGCAATCCGTGTTCGCTCATTCCACCGTCACCTTCAACGGCGCCGCGTCGGGAACGCCGCCCCTGAGCTATCAGTGGACGCTCAACGGATCCGCAATCCAGGGGAAAACGAACGAAACGCTGACGTTAACCGGAGTTTCGTCCGCTGACGCCGGAAGTTATCGGCTCCTCGTCACCAATCTGTATGGCTATGACCAGAGCGCGCCCGCAACGCTGTCGATCATTCCCGTGCCCAGCGGCAGCTACGCAGCGTCCGTGATGAGTCCCGACCTGCTGTTGTATTATCGCTTGAACGATGCCGCAACCGGCCTTGGCATTGCAACCAACCAGGGCAGCGCCGGCTTTGAATATAACGGAGCCTATCGTGGTGGCTATGGGAGCGGCAGCGGCCCGACTGTGTCGAACTTCGAGCCCGGAAACACGGCTGTGGCGCTGGATGGCTTCACTGCAGACGTGCAGGCGACGACACCAGACGTGCTGATCTCCGGCGGGACTATGGCGGCCTGGGTGTATCGTCCGACAGAACAGGTTCCCGATGCGGGGATCTTCTTCCATCGCGGCACGGACACGATCGGTTTGAGCGTGTTTCCGGATACGGCAACGGGATCCGACGCCCTGCGTTACACCTGGAAGGGAACGCACTTCACCTTTGCAAGCGGTCTTCTCATCCCAACAAACGAGTGGGCACTTGTCGCGGTCAGCGTCACTTCCGATGCCGCGACGCTTTATGTCATCGACAGCACCGGCGTGCGCAGCGCCCAGAATGTCGCTGCCCACGGCGACGTCACCCTCGGCGGCGCAACCCACATCGGGTGGGATTCGGCCGGCGGAAACATTGGCCGCCGTTGGAACGGCTCCATTGATGAAGTGATGCTGTTCAATCGCGCGTTGTCGGACGCCGAAATCGAAAGTCTCTACACGGGGTTGGCGGCAACAGTGTCGCTGTCAATGGAACGCTCGGGCAACATGCTGATCCTGAATTGGACGGGTGGCGTGCTCATGCAGGCGGACAGCCTGAACGGTCCCTGGTCGCAGGTGAATGGCGCGAGTTCGCCGCTGCAGGTGCAGATGACGGAGGATCAGAAATTCTATCGCGTTCAGCGAAATCCGTGAACGACCACCAGCCGCCGGCTGCAAACGGCGGCGGCTGCCGCAACAGAGAGAGACCACATGAAAATTGAGAGATCAGCCGGCCCTGGAGCCAGTCGGATGCGAGCGCGGACAACGAACGTTCGCCAGGGATTCACATTGATTGAGTTGCTGGTGGTGATTGCGATCATAGCCATCCTTGCAGCAATGCTCCTCCCTGCCTTGTCGCGCGCCAAGATTCGCGCGCAACGCATCCAGTGCGTCAATAACCTGAAGCAGATCGGCGTCGGGATGACCATGTATGCCGATGACAACAACGAGTTTTATCCGGCATTCCTGCAATGGGCTGCGTGGGGCGGAAAAAAGGGAAGCACCACAATGGAAGGAGGTCACGTGACTGAGGAGAAGCGTCCGCTGAATGCCTACATCAAGAATGTGAACACGTATCGCTGCCCGGGCGACAAGGGTGATTCCCTCAAGCCGACATGGCCCGCAGGGCTGACCTGTTTCGACGCCTGGGGAACGAGTTTCGTCGTCCCCTGGCGCGGCCTGAGTTTTGCGGCCGCGCCAGATTACGGCTGGCTCGGCATCGCGTGCATTGGGGGGAACAGTTTCCCAGGCCAGGAGGTCCCTTCAATGAAAGTGCGGGAGATTGCGAAGGATCCCACGCGGAAGATCATTTCGATGGATTGGGCAGGCGCGCCTGACCGCTCAGTAGACCAGGCCGCAAACACCTGGCACAGCGACCGAGGCAAAGGCCTTTACAACATCCTTTACGGCGACACGCACGTGGAAGGCTACCTGTTCAAGGCGAAGGAGCGTTATCCCGACGTGAGTTACGGAGCCAAGCCTGACGCAGCGCTTCGAAACTACTGGTAACTGCAATGAGAGTTTTCATCGGGCCGCCGCACACCCCGTGCGGTGCCGCGGCCATAGCCAGACGAAAGACGGTATTTGAATGAGTGGTAAGAATCGCGAACCTGCAACTGCAACCCTGATTTCACGTGACAACGGTGCCTCACAAGCGAATGGTTCCGGCATGCATCGTTCCGGAAAACGGCCGGCCGTCCAGGTCCGCGTCGAGGAGTTGACGCTTCCCACCTACCTTCCGGCGGCGCCGGATCGCAACCCAATGTTCCTCGAGAAACGCGTTTACCAGGGCAGCAGCGGACGCGTTTATCCGATTCCGTTTACGGATCGCATCGCGGAGAAGCCAGTCGATCGAACATGGAAAGCCATCTGGCTGGAAAACGAATACATCCGAGTTCTCGTCCTGCCTGAAATTGGCGGCCGCATCCACGCGCTGCAGGACAAGACAAATGGCTATGACGCGCTCTATCGCCAGCCCGTGATCAAGCCCGCACTGGTCGGCCTTGCAGGACCCTGGATCTCAGGAGGCATTGAGTTCAACTGGCCCCAGCACCATCGTCCCGCAACGTTCCTGCCGGTGGATTTCGAGATTGAGGAACATGCCGATGGATCGGCTACGATCTGGTGCAGCGATCACGACCCGCTGGCGAGGATGAAGGGCATGCACGGCATATGCCTGCATCCCGGCAGGGCGTATGTTGAGGTGAAGGTGCGCGCGTACAATCGCACTCCGCAAATTCAGACGTTTCTTTGGTGGGCCAATGTCGCCACCCGCGTGCACGAGGCTTACCAGAGTTTTTTTCCGGGCGACGTTTACTACGTGGCCGATCACGCGCGCCGATCGACGAGCGAGTTCCCGCTGTGCCGCGGCCATTACTATGGGGTCAATTACGGCGAGCGCGGGCGCAAGGGAGTTCCGCCTGATGAAGTGCCCGCGCAATTTCTCGCGCCGCATTGCGGCGGGACGAAAACAAAGCCCGAGGGCTTGCCGGATTACGCAGCGAATGACCTTTCGTTCTACGCCAACATCCCGGTGCCCACGTCTTACATGTGCATGGGCAGCCAGCACGACTTCTTCGGCGGATATGATTTCAAGGCGCAAGCCGGAATTGTCCACTTTGCGAATCACCATATCTCGCCGGGCAAGAAGCAATGGACATGGGGCAACCACGAGTTTGGTTACGCGTGGGATCGAAACCTGACGGATGCCGACGCCAATGGCGAATACGGTCCTTATGTTGAAATCATGGCGGGCGTTTATACCGACAACCAACCCGACTTCAGTTTCCTTCACCCGGGCGAAACCAAAACGTGGAGCCAGTATTGGTATCCGATCCAGAAGATCGGCCCTGCCAGCATGGCCAATCTGGATGGAGCGGTGAGCCTCCGCCTGCAGCAGCGCACCGCAACGGTTGGCGTCGCGGTGACCCGTCTTGCGCCGGGATGCACGGTGAAAGTCACATCGCGCTCCAAACCCGTTGCGCGCTTCACGCGTGACCTCGCCCCGGACCAGCCGCTCGTGGAGCAGTTCCAGATTCCGCGAGGTCACTCGGAAACCGGACTGCGCGTCGTTGTCACTGATGGCGAGGGAAACGAGGTGATCTCGTATCAGCCCGAAACCCCGGTTAAACGCGATCTTCCACCGCCAGCCTCAGAGCCGCCTGCGCCCGCGGACATTGCGAGCAACGATGAGTTGTTCGTCACGGGTTTGCACCTGGATCAATACCGCCATGCGACCCGCAGCCCGAGCCTTTATTGGAGGGAAGCATTGCGACGAGATCCACTTGATGCGCGTTCCAACAACGGGATGGGACTCTGGCATCTGAGGCGGGGGGAGTTCGGGCAGGCGGAGATGCATTTTCGGAAAGCAATAGAACGGCTTACGCGGCGGAACGGTAATCCCGCAGACGGCGAACCGCTTTACAACCTCGGCGTGTGCCTTCGTTTGCAGGGGCGCGATGACGAAGCTTACGGGGTGTTTTACAAGGCGGTCTGGAACCAGGCATGGATGGCGGCGGGCTGCCACGCGCTGGCTGAAATCGATTGCAGGCGCGGGCAATGGCCGACGGCACTGGACCATCTTGATCAATCGCTTCGCTTCAACACCGACAACACACGCGCGCGAAACCTGAAAGCCGTTGTGCTGCGACGCTTGCATCGTGCCAGTGAAGCCGATGAACTCCTGGCTGCCACGCTGGCGCTGGATCCCCTGGACTGGTGGGCACGGCACCTGGCGGGCGGGCCCGCGGATTGTGATCTGCAGGCGCGATTGGACGTCGCCCATGATTTTGCGCGCGCGGGATTGTTCAACGAGGCAATCGATTGGCTTGAACTTGCGCCGTCCCAAAAACGGGTGGCGCCAGGGGAGTTGCTCAACCAGAACTGGGGCGCGTTGCCGCTGGTCCACTACACACTCGGCTGGCTGCAGCATCGCAACGGCAACGGGAAAGCTGCGCGCGATTGCTTTAATCGCGCCGCGGAGATTGCTCCCGACTACTGCTTTCCCGCGCGCATCGAGGAGATCGCCATTCTCGAACTCGCGATGCAGGTGAATCCCGGGGACAGTCGTGCGCCGTATTATCTTGGCAACCTGCTCTATGATCGAAGGCGTCACGAGGAGGCGATTGCGCTGTGGGAACGGAGTGTCCGTTTGAACGCTCGGTTTGCCACCGCGTGGCGCAATCTCGGGCTCGGTTACTTCAACATTCGCAAGGAGCCCTCGCGCGCCCGCTCCGCCTATGAACACGCATTCTGCTGTGATCCGAACGACGCGCGGCTGCTGTACGAACGCGACCAGCTTTGGAAGCGATTGGGAGTGAAGCCGTCGCGACGGCTGCGAGAACTGGAGAAACACAGCACGCTGGTGCAGCAACGCGATGACCTTTCGGTCGAGCTGTGCGCCCTCTACAATCAGACGGGGCAGCACGTGAAGGCCATGCAACTGGTCAGCAGCCGAATATTCCAGCCGTGGGAGGGCGGCGAAGGCAGGCCGTTGGGACAGCATGTGCGTTCGCAACTTGCGCTCGGACGCGCTGCCCTCGCGCATGGCGACTTCCAGAACGCGCGCGCGCACTTCGAACACGCGCTGACGTCGCCACGCAACCTCGGCGAGGCCAAGCACCTCCTGGCGAACCAGAGCGACATTTTTTACTGGCTTGGCTGCGCACTCAGCGAACTGGGCGAAAACAAACTCGCTCGCAGGAATTGGCGTGCCGCTGCGACGTCCAAGGGCGACTTCCAGGAAATGAGCGTCAGGGCGTTCAGTGAAATGACGTTCTACTCGGCGCTTTCCTGGCGCCGGCTGGGAAACGAAGCCCGCGCCCGCGCGTTGTTCAGCGAACTCCTCGGCTACGCCCTCGCACTGGAACGCGCGCCTGCAAAGATCGATTTCTTCGCCACTTCACTCCCGACGATGCTGCTGTTTGAGGATGATCTTAAGCTGCGGCAGCAGACCACCGCGTTGTTCCTCCAGGCGCAGGCGCGCCTTGGGCTCGGCGAGCATGCGAGCGCGCGGGCTCTGTTGCAACAAGTGCTGGAACGCGATCCGAACCACGCGATGGCATCAGACCTTTTGAATGAAGTGAACGGCCGTAGAGCTTCGAAACCGCGCTCGGGACATCCATCGGGCCCGCTCGCGCCGGCAACGGCGGCGCACGCCATCGGTGCGGATGGCGCCAGGGGCGAATTGCATGAGGCGAACGCCCAGGCAAACGGAACGCGCAAGGGCTCTTCAGACGGCGGCGGCGTGGTGCCGCTCGCCGCAGCCCCGGATCCCCGCAGGAACTAAACGCGATGGCGGGCCAATCGCGAATTCCTCGCCGCCACTCGTGCCATCCGGGGTTCGGCGGGATCCTGCTGGCGGTGGTGTTCATGGCTGCCATGGATGCCTGCGGCCGGAGCTTCGATGCCGCACAGGTTCCGCACGACGCGATCCCCGCCTTCACGTCTGATGACGGGGCGCTTGTGATCTCAGCCTGGGCGGACTTCACTGCCTCCGGCCCCGCCAATTTGGGTCAGGCTGGAAATTGGCTGGGTGTAACGGGAGGAAATCACAGTGCAATTGATGGCAGCGAATCTGTCACAATTCAATTTGCCACCAATGCTTCTCTGTTTCGCATCGGACATATCTGGACGCGCTCAAAGGTGATCATATCCGGATTTGCCAGTGATCCGGGTTTTGTCGACGCGCATGGACAGGCGAAGGTCGTCAACTATCAGGATGGAACGCTGACGTATGTTCTTGGCTGGGACGCGGGTGCGGAGCGCATTGTCACGTTCACGAACCCGGGCGCTTCCGCCGGGCGCACGCTGCGCATCAACGTGCAGGACGCAATGCCGGGCTGGCAGGCGACGATCACACGCATTGATTACGGATTGGACGGCGTGCTACCCGCAACGGTTGGCCTGCGTTCCACGGCTCAAATGATCGACAACTTCTCCGCCTCCGACGCGTGGTCGATGCAGAATGCCGGGTTGTGGTCTGATTCCAATCGCGTGCAGGTTGCCGACCTGCTGTTCACGACAAACAATGGAATCGGACTTTCCGCGTGGCGATTCAATCTCAACGCGGGATTCGATCCCGCAGTGCAACCTGGAAACCGCTGGCAACTCTGGAGAACGGGCGAAGGTTTTCTCGTGGCGTCGAACCAGTACGACTGGACGCGCCAGGCGGGGCAACGCTGGTTTTTGGCGGCCGCGAAGGAGCGGGGAATTCGGGAATTCATAGCCATGGCCTACAGCGCACCGACCAACTTCACCCGCAACGGCCGAGTCTTTGGAACCGAAGGATTGGGTTCATCCAATCTAAAGCCCGGTTTCGAACCAGCCTTCGCACGCTATCTTGCCGACATCGTTGCGCATTTCAGAACCAACGCCGATGAGCGCGAGCGAGTCGCTTTCAATTACCTGATGCCGGTGAACGAGCCCTACTGGGATTGGAACGGCAACTCACAGGAAGGGTCCCGCTATTCGAATCCTGACATCATTGAACTCGCGCAGGCGCTCCATCCCGCGCTGCGTGCGCGCTCGCTTGATACCGAAATTCTGCTCGCAGAGGCAGGCGATTTGCCCGGGCTGTATGCCTTGCGCCAGGACATCAGCGGGAAGTATGGCGAGCCCTACGGAAATTACCTGGGCGCGTTTGATTCCATCACAAATCTGATTTCGCACAACCTTTCCGCGCACTCCTACTTCACTGAAAACCCAACGAACCTGCTCGTCGCCGTTCGCGCCACGCTGCGTCAGCACATGGAGGCTAAGCAGCATTTTAGATTTTGGCAGACGGAGTATTGCATCCTCGGCCCGAACGGCCCTGGGCGCGACCTCACCATGACGACCGCGTTGAACGTGGCGCGCGTAGTCTGGGCAGACCTTTCAATTGCGAACGCGGCTGCCTGGCATTGGTGGCTCTCGTTGTCGCAGGCCGATTACAAGGACGGTCTGCTCTACACAGATTGGTGGCAGGCAGGAGACATTGAATCACTGTATTGCTCGAAGAATTTTTGGGCGTTCGGCCAATGGAGCAGGTTTATCCGGCCAGGTTGGAGGCGCGTGGAAATGCCAGGATTCGAAGACGTTTTTGGGCTGATGGGCGCAGCCTTCATCGAGCCAGAGACAAACAGCGTGGCACTGGTCTTCGTCAATCACTCTAACAAGCCGTACTACGTTGCGCCTGAGGTCGGCAAAGTGGCGTTCTGGTCGGCGTGGGTGACTTCGGCCGCCACTTCAGACAACCTTTCTCCACTGCCGCCCGTTGCTGCGGAAGCAATGTGTATCATCCCGCCATCTTCAGTCGTGACCTTGGTGGGCAACGTGAGCGGAACGGCCCCACCCCATCCTGTTATCAGCGGAATCAGCGATCTGACCATGCGGGCGGGCGAGTCGTTGACGTTCCAGGCGAATGTCGCGTGTGCGGGATTTCCTGCGGCGCTGATCAACCTGTCCGTGTTCTCCGACAATCCTGCGCTGCTCGCCAGTTCGCGGCGGCTGATTGTGACGAATTCGATCACACGCGAATTCTATGTGAACTTCTCGGGAACGAACCTGGCGCACCTTGCTGCCGCGCCACGATTCCCAAATGAACCTCACGCACGGCATTCAATGATCAGTTTCGAGACTCCGGAAAACCTCGGCGGCGTCTACGGGACCCGGGTGCGGGGCTTTGTGGTTCCGCCTCAAGACGGCGAATACACGTTCTGGATCGCCAGCCGCGACGCGAGTGAATTGTTCCTCGGCAGCGACGAGAATCCCGCCACGAAAACACGGATTGCGTTTGTAAGTGTTGCGACGGAACCACGTCAATGGACGCAGTTGACGACGCAAGAGAGCGCGCCGATTCGGCTGCAGGCCGGGCGACGATACTATGTCGAGGCGGTGCACGTCGGGCACTCCAGCGGAGATCATCTTGCAGTCGGGTGGAGGCTGCCTGACGGCAGAACCGAACGCCCGATCCCCGGCAAGCGCCTTTCGCCCTGGACCGATCCGTTCGCGGAAACAGCGAGTTTCAATGTGGTGCTAAGTTCCATGACGAACGCCGGTACGGCGGCAAACCTTTTCATCGTGGCCCGTGTTCCCGGCGGGATTGCTGTGACCAATGAGGTTCGGGTGACACTGCAGCTGCCCGGCGCCATCTCACCAAACCTGCGCGCCGAGGTTGGCGATGGCGAGGTGCATCTCAGTTGGCCGCGAAAGCAACTCGGATGGGTGCTTGAAGCGCAAACGAATCCGCTGAGTGCGGGGCTTGGAAACCATTGGACTCCTATTGCGACGTCGTCTGTCACCAATCATTGGAGTTTGTCGATGGACTTGAATAACCCCGCTGTGTTTTACCGTCTTTCCGAACCGTGATGACTGAACGCTCGAGCCTCGTAGCGCAGGTTTCCAAACCGGCTGTATCGCAGACGTCCCCGTCTGCCCGCGCTTGGTGCGCCCCGCGGGTCCGGAAGCCTGCGCTAGATGTTCAGTTTGCGTTGCTTGCGATTCTCTTTGCGTGCCTTTCCGGATGTTCGACGGTGGATCAGCGCGAAGCGCGGCCGTTGCGCATCCTTCCTGTCGGCGATTCAATCACGGCTGGCTACACGGACAACCCGGCCTGGCGGACGCCGTTCGAATTCGGATATCGGGAGCCCCTTTTCCAATTACTGCGCAGCAACCGGATTGCGTTTCGATTCGTCGGCGACTCGCAGGAACCGTGGAATGGACTTTGGAAAGTTCCGACCAACTCCCCCAAGCCGGATTTGCGCTGCTTCGGCCAGGACCATCACGAGGGTTACGGCGCGAAAGGAACCGCGTTCGTGGCGCAGCACATCGGAAGGTGGATGGAAACGCATCAACCCGACATCGTGTTGCTGATGATCGGCATCAACGACATCGCCGCGGGCTCGACAAACCCGCCCGCGGCGGCCATCACCAACCTACAGCGTATCGTGGACACCATCGCCACGATCCGTCCGCGAACGCATGTGATTGTTGCGGAAAATATTCCCTACACAAAGCCGACCCCGGCGATGGTGGAGTTGAATCGATTCATCTGTGAAACCCTGGTTCCTGCGGCGCGCGCGCAAGGACGGAATGTCAGCAGCGTGGACCACTATTCCATGATGGTCTCCGGGTCCGATCCGCTCACGGGTGATCGACGCTGGTATTCGAATGGATGGAATCATCCAAACGCCGCCGCTTATCACCGCATGGCACAGAGTTGGTTTGAAGAAATTCGGCGCGTGGCAAAAGTGAAGGTGGAGGAGCCTCGATGAACCCGGTTTCCCGCGCGGCGCTCGTGTTGATCCTCCTTGGCGCGTTTCACCTGCACGCCGGCGTTATCAACCTCGCGGGGCGATGGGAGTTCGCATTGGATTCGAAGGACGAAGGCGTGACGTCGCATTGGTGGACGGTGCCGTTTGGGGATCACATTCAACTTCCCGGAACGACAGCAATCGCGGGCAAAGGCGAGCCGCTGGAAATCGATCTGAGGCTCGACAGAAAAAATATTGGCCAGCTTCACCCTAAGTTCTCGCACATCGGCCCGGCTTGGTATCGCCGCAGCGTCGATCTTCCGGAGTCGTGGCAGAAAAAGGACGTCCAACTCACGCTGGAACGCGTGTTGTGGGAGACGCGGGTGTGGGTAAATGGAACTGAAATCGGCAGGCAGGACAGCCTGAGCACGCCGCATCGGCACGATATTACCCGCACCATCCGCCCCGGGTCTAATGACATCGTGATTCGCGTCGACAATCGCAAGAAGATCGAGATTGGCGGCGGACACGCGTATACGCCGGAGACGCAGACGATTTGGAATGGAATGGTTGGGGAATTGAAAGTTGAAGCGCGGGATCGCCTGCGCATCGAGCATGTCGCATTGCGACCAGACGTTGCGCGCGGCGGTGTAGAGGTTGAACTCAAGTTGCACAACGGCACAGGTAAGACGCTGAGCGCTGAGCTGGCGACGGAGGTTGTTGGGCGGAAATTTCGCGCTCGGTTTGAGGAGATCCGCGAGCGCGTAACAGTTCCGCCCGGGGTCAGCACCACGACGCGCTTTCACTCGTTGAGCCCAGCCTTCGAGCTCTGGTCAGAATTCAATCCCCGGCTCTACACGCTGCGCGCGACGCTTTCAACGTGCGAATTCGAATCGAAGCAGGAGCGTGGGTTCGGAATGCGCGCGTTCAAAGCTGAAGGACGGCAGCTGGCGGTAAACGGCAATCCGGTCTTTCTTCGTGGAACACTCGAGTGCTGCATCTTTCCTGAGACGGCGCATCCCGCAATGACGGATTCGAAGTGGGAGACGATCTTTGAGGCAGTGAAGGAGCATGGATTGAATCACGTGCGTTTTCACTCGTGGTGTCCGCCCGAGGCGGCGTTTCGGGTGGCCGATCGCATGGGTGTCTACCTGCAGGTGGAATTGCCCAACTGGAGTTTCAAGATGGGCGAGTTGCCGGCTGCGGATGAATTTTTTCGTCAGGAAGGCGAGCGGATGCTGCGGGAGTATGGACATCATCCATCGTGGGTGATGTTCAGCATGGGGAACGAATTGCTGGGCGACCTCGAAAAGCTGGATGCATTGGTCGCAGGATTGAAGCCGCTGGATTCAACCAGGCTTTTCACAAGCACATCCTATTCGTGGAGCGCCGATGGAGCCCCGCGGGGTTTGCTTCCGGGGCCGCAGGACGATTTCTTCATTTCGATGAAAACACAGTGCGGGTGGGTGCGCGGGCAGGGATTCTTCAACGACACAAAACCGAACACGACCAATGATTATGCAGAGGGTGCCGCTTGTTTCGATGTTCCGCTGGTGAGCCATGAGGCAGGCCAATACAATATTTACCCCGACCTGCGCGACCTGCCGAAATTGAACGAGGGACCCCTGCGCGCGACAGCCTGGGAGGCGATGAAGCTGGATCTTGAGAAGAAGGGCCGCCTGGAAGAGGCCGGACGTTACGTTCGCGACTCTGGAAAACTGGCTGCGATCCTCTACAAGGAAGAGATCGAACGGGCGCTGCGAACGAGGCATCAAGCGGGAATTCAGCTGCTGGATTTGCACGATTTCCCGGGGCAGGGCACGGCGACGGTCGGGTTGCTCAATGCGTTTTGGCAGAGCAAGGGCATCATCAGCCCGCACGAGTTTCGACGATTCGCTGGGGCAACCGTGCCCCTGGCGCGGTTACCCAAGCGGACATTTGAGAACACGGAAACCCTGGAGTGCGCGATTGAAATCGCTCACTTCCGCGAGATGCCGATTCGGAATGTTTTGGTTGAGTGGACGCTGCGGGAAAGGAGCGGTCGACCCCGGATTTTCGGCGGTCGCCTGGTTGGCCGCGGGGAATTTCGTGTGCCTGAAATTCCGCTCGGCTCGGGAATCTCCTTGGGAAACGTTCAACAGCCGCTGAGCGCACTGGAACACGCAGCGAAGCTCACGCTGGAAGTGCGGGTGCGTGGAACCCGGATTGCGAACGATTGGTCGGTATGGGTGTATCCATCCAACGCTAGCACGGCGGGCGTTGATGACGTGCGCGTCTGCGAGGCTTTTGACGAGACCTTGTTCGCCGCTTTAGCCGACGGTGAAAAGGTGTTGTTGTTGCCGCGGCGTGCTGCGTTGAGGACGCCGGTCGATGCGCAGTTTGTCCCCATGTTTTGGAGTCCAACCGCGAACCCATCAAAGCCTGGAACATTGGGCGCAACCATCGATGCAGCGCATCCGATCTGGAAAAACTTTCCGACGTCCACCCACACGGACTGGCAATGGTGGGAATTGTTGAGCAGTTCGTTCGCAATCGACCTGGACGGCGTTGTGCCGCGGCCAGTCACGCCGTTCGCATTCGTCGACAAGTTCAATCGCAACGCGCTGCCTGCTGGCGTCTTTGAAGTGCGCGTGGGGACGGGGCAGTTGCTGGTCTGTACCCTTGATATTACCAATGATCTCGACGCGCGAATCGTCGCGCGGCAACTCCGCAAGAGCATCTTGTCTTACATGAACAGCCGTGACTTCAACCCGCGCACCGAGTGGACGCCTGAGATCCTTCGCACCCTCGCACGAGCACGTGCGACACAGCAGACTTGGAAGTCTGCGCCACGTGGGAACGAAACGCCCTGGAACGCGCCTCGCGCTGAGCGTCGCGCCGGCGGATTCTTTTTATACCGGTTCACATTCCTATGATCACCACTGCTCCAAGTGAAAGTTCGAAGCTCAAGGCGGACTACCATCGCGGCTATGTCTGGTTAATCTCGTCCGTCGCCGCAATGGGCGGATTGTTGTTTGGCTGGGACTGGGTGGTGATCGGCGGCGCGAAGCCCTTTTTTCAACGCTTCTTCAACCTGACAAGCGAGGCGCAGATCGGGTGGGTGAACAGCTGCGCCTTGATCGGTTGTCTCGTCGGCGCGGTTGCCGCTGGCGCGCTCAGTGACAAGTTCGGCCGCAAGCGGCTGCTCATTCTCGCCGCCTTGCTGTTTGCGGTGACCTCGCTGGGAAACGCCTTGGCGAATACGTTCAACATTTTTGTGTTCTGGCGGATTCTCGGTGGAGTTGCCATCGGACTGGCATCAAATCTCTCGCCGCTCTACATCGCAGAAGTCGCCCCCGCGCAGGTGCGTGGGAAACTGGTTTCGATCAATCAATTAACCATCGTCATCGGCATTCTCCTCGCCCAATACATCAACTGGTTTCTCGTTCGGAATCTTCCCGAGGGCGCAACGGATGAGTTCATTCGCAACTCGTGGTTCGGGCAGCAGGGCTGGCGCTGGATGTTTGGCCTCACGGCCGCACCGTCGCTCCTGTTTTTGCTCGGGATGTTCTTCGTGCCGGAAAGTCCGCGCTGGCTGGCGAAGATCGGGAACGATGAACGCGCGCGCGCTGTTCTCAGGAAAATCGGAGGCGCTCGGTACGCGGCGGCAGCATCTGACGAAATCCAGTCATCGCTCGCAAGCGAACAGGTTGAGCGGGTCCGGTTTTCCGAACTGCTCGCCCCGCGCATGCGCAACGTGCTAATACTCGGCATCGTTCTCGCCGTCTTCCAGCAATGGTGCGGCATCAACGTCATCTTCAACTATGCGGAGGAAATATTCCGCGCCGCCGGTTACGACATCTCGAGCGTGCTGAAGAACATCGCCTGGACGGGATCCGTAAACCTGGCGTTCACGTTCGTCGCGCTCGGCGTGGTCGACCGCGGAGGACGCCGTCCGCTCATGCTTCTTGGCTCAGCCGGCCTTGCGTTGATCTACATCGCGATGGGCTTCTGTTATCACAATGAAGTCAAAGGTCTCCCCATGCTGCTGCTCGTCCTTGCGGCCATTGGCTGTTATGCGATGTCGCTCGCTCCCGTGACCTGGGTGGTGATTTCCGAGATATTCCCGAACCGGATCCGCGGCGCCGCCATGGCAGTTGCAGTGACGTCGCTCTGGATCGCCTGCTTCATTCTCACCTACACGTTCCCGATCCTGAACGCGAAGATGGGTTCGGCAGGAACCTTCTGGCTCTACGCGGCGATCTGCATCGCGGGCTTTTTCTTCATCAAGTTCAAGCTCCCCGAAACCAAGGGAAAGACGCTGGAACAAATTGAAAAAGATTTGGTGGATTAACGAAGCACTATGAGAAGAACCCTTTTCAAGGCATTCATTCTGGCCTTCGCGATGCAAGCCATCGCGGATGAACGACCCGTAACGCTCGCAGGCACTTGGCGATTTCAGCTGGATCGCTCTGACGCTGGAATCGCGCAGCGCTGGTTCGAACGCGCATTGCCGGATCGGGTGAAGTTGCCAGGCGATCTCAGCCAGCAGGGAATTGGAGATGCGCCGGGCCTGGAAACCAAATGGATCGGGGGCGTGCAGAAACCCGACTGGTTCAAGGACCCGGCGCTGGCGCCTTACAGCAAGCCCGGTAACTTCAAGTTCCCGTACTGGCTGACCCCCGAGACGCATTATGCCGGTGCGGCGTGGTACCAGCGCGACATCGAGATTCCACGGGAATGGGAATCGCAGCGCGTCGTGCTCACGCTGGAACGGCCGCATTGGGAGACGCGCGTGTGGATTGATGGACGCCTGATCGGCACCAACAATGCGCTGGGAACACCGCACGAGTTTGACCTCGGGCAGGTGGCGCCGGGCAAACATACGCTGACCATTCGCGTGGACAACCGGATGATCATCGACGTGGGGGAGAACTCCCACAGCGTCAGCGATCACACACAGGGCAATTGGAACGGCATCGTCGGCCGGCTGGAGCTTCGCGCAACGCCACTCGTTTGGATTGATGAGGTTGGAACAGTTCCGCAACGAACAAATCGTTCCGTTCGCGTGCAGGGCTTGCTGGGAAACAGCAGCAAAAAGCCGGGGCAGGGCAGCGTGACGTTGTCAGTCCGCGAGAAAGGCCACAGGCGTGCCATTGCCTCGGCGCAGGTGAACGCCACCTGGACTGAGCGCGGCGGAAGCTTCGAAGGGGAACTCGCGTTGGGCAATTCGGCCGAAGCGTGGGATGAATTCAATTCCAAGGTCTACACCGTCAGCGCGAGCTTGAATGTTTCCGGCGCATTGCCCGATACACCACGGCACGAGCGGGAAACCGTGGTAGGTTTTCGCGACATCGGAATCGACGGAACCCAGTTCACCATTAACGGTCGCAAGCTGTTCTTCCGCGGCACACTCGAGTGCGCCATTTTTCCGAAGACAGGTCATCCGCCAACGGATCTTGGATCGTGGAAACGGATCATGGACGTCTGCCGCGCGCATGGACTGAACATGATCCGGTTTCACTCCTGGTGCCCGCCCGAAGCTGCCTTTCACGCTGCCGACGACGCTGGCATGTACCTGCAGGTGGAGTGTTCCTCGTGGGCAAACCAGTCGACCACCCTTGGGGACGGAAGACCTGTTGATGCCTGGATCTATCAGGAAGCCGATCGCATCCTGAAGCACTACGGGAATCATCCGAGCTTCGTGCTGATGCTCTACGGCAACGAGCCCGGCGGACCGAAGCAGAATGAATATCTCGACAAGTGGGTGAAGCATTATCGCGCGCTGGATCCGCGGCGGCTCTACAGCAGCGGCGCGGGGTGGCCGCAGATCGATGCGAACCAGTTTCACGTCACGCCCGATCCGCGCATTCAGCTCTGGGGCCAGGGCTTGAAATCGCGGATCAACGGCAAGCCGCCAGAGACCACGACCGATTACCGCGATTACATCAACAGACGCAAGGTGCCGGTCATCAGCCATGAAATCGGCCAGTGGTGCGTCTACCCCAACCTTGATGAGATTCCGAAGTACACGGGTTATCTGAAGGCGCGAAACTTCGAAATTTTTCGCGCGAGCCTGGAGGCGAATCACATGCTGGACCAGGCGCGCGACTTCCTGCTCGCTTCGGGCAAGCTCCAGGCGTTGTGCTACAAGGAGGACATTGAAGCCGCCTTGCGCACGCCAGGCATGGGCGGCTTTCAATTGCTGGACCTGCACGACTTTCCCGGGCAGGGCACCGCGCTCGTTGGCGTGCTCGATCCGTTCTGGGAGGAAAAGGGTTACATCTCACCCGACGAGTACAGACGCTACTGCGACAGTACCGTTCCGCTGGCGCGCCTCTCGCGCCGCGTGTTCACGACTGAGGAAGCCTTGGAGGCTGACTTGGAGGTGGCTCATTTCGGAGCAGCACCGATGCAGGCGGTGACTCGATGGAAGCTCGTCGGCCAACGCCAAAAGGTGCTCGCGAGCGGTGCATTGCCGGCGCGGCGCATCAATGTCGACAACGCGATTGCCCTGCGCCGAATCCGCGTGCCGCTCGATGACGTCAGCGGTCCTCAACAGTGTCGCCTGGTTGTTTCCATCGATGGAACAATCGTGACAAGCGAGGGCGCACGGCGCCGGTCCGAGCGGGTGTCTGCTGAGAATGGTTGGGACCTTTGGGTTTATCCACGACACGTCAACACCGAGCCCGCTTCGGACATCATGATCGTCGAGGAGATGAACAGGGCGGCGTTGGGAGCGCTTGAGGCGGGCGGCAAGGTGCTGCTGATGATTCCACCGTCGCGTGTGAAGAATGCGGACACCAACAAGGTCGCGCTCGGCTTCTCGAGCATTTTTTGGAACACCGCGTGGACGCATCGCCAGGCGCCTACAACGCTCGGCATTCTTTGCGATCCAAAACATCCGGCGCTGGCTGAGTTCCCCACCGATTTTCACAGCAACTGGCAATGGTGGTACCTCATCAACCGCGCGGGGGCGATGATCCTCGACGACATGCCCGCGGCGCTGCGGCCCACTGTGCAAGTGATTGATGACTGGGTGACGAACCATCGGCTGGCGTTGCTGTTCGAGGCAAAGGTCAGTGGCGGGAACCTGATGGTCTGCAGCGTGGATTTGAAGAACGAACTGGAAACGGATCCCGTGCGGCGCCAGTTCCGCCACAGCGTTCTCAATTACATGTCGGGCAGCCGCTTTAATCCACGGGTGCCGCTCACACCCAGCCAGGTGCGAAGCCTGGTAAGCACGGCGCCGGAAGTGAAAGGGCTGGATGTGCGCGCGGCCGAATCGTCGAGCGAGGAGACCGGATACGAAGCCTCCAATGCGGTTGATGCTGATCCCAACACTCTGTGGCACACTGCCTGGACCCCTGAACCAAAGCGCCATCCGCACGAACTGAAGATTCAATTCAACTCAGCGCGTGAATTTAGCGGGGTGACGATCCTGCCACGCCAGGATGGGCCGCGAAACGGCTGGATCAGGGAGTTTGTGGTTTACGCCAGCAATGACGGTTCAATCTGGGGTGAGCCGGTCGCGAAAGGCAGCTTTGCGCAAGACGCGAAGCTCAAGTCCGTTTCATTTGACCGCACAATCAACGCGAAGTTTGTGCGGTTCGTTGCGCTGTCGGGATTTGGGTCGGATCCGCACGCATCGATGGCAGAGTTCTCATTGGTGGACGAAGGGGCGAGGGCAGAAATGCGCGATGAACGTGGGATTCCGATTCGGCAGGTGCGGGGATCGGTGTTTGAACCAGCAGCCAATCAAGCCATTCCGATCACGGTTGATGGCCGAAGCGGAGGATTAGTCTTCGATGGAGTGGGCGCTGTGAGCGCGGGCGGGTCTTCGCGGTTGTTGATCGATTATCCCGAACCGCAGCGCAGTGAAATTCTAGATTACCTGTTCAAGCCGAACTATGGTGCGGCGTTGCAAATCCTTAAGGTGGAGATTGGCGCCGACAGCGACACGACTGCTGGTGCGGAACCCAGTCACGAACGCGAACCGGGCAGCATCAATTGCGGTCGCGGTTATGAATGGTGGTTGATCAAAGAGGCCAAGGCGCGCAACCCGGCAATCAAATTAGCGGCACTCGCGTGGGGCTCGGCTGGCTGGGTGAATGGCGGGTTCTGGTCGGATGACAACATTCAATACACGCTGAACTGGCTTGGATGTGCTGCGTTGAACGGCTATCGCGTTGATTACCTCGGCGGAGGGAATGAGCGCGGCTGGGATGCCGAATATTACATCAGGCTCGCCGCCGCCTTGAAGCAAAACGGCTTCGGCCACGTGAAAGTGATTGCGAGCGATGACCACAACCCTCCGAACTACTGGAGTGTCGCGACCGCGATGAAGAACAATCCCGCGTTTGCCAGCGCGGTGGATGTCGTGGGGCAGCACGATGTCTGCGGCTGGCGGACATTGCAGCGGCATTGCAGCGTGAGTTCCGATGCCCTCGAACTGAGCAAGCCGCTTTGGGACAGCGAGAACAGCACGCAGGATTATCTCGTTGGCGCGGAGCCGTTGGCGAGGGTGATGACGCGGCACTATCTCGATGCGGGGGTGACGGCGAATCTTAACTGGGCGCTTGTCTCATCAATGTATTCCAGTTTTCCATGTGCCGGCACCGGACTGATGCTCGCTGACCGCCCGTGGTCGGGCTATTACGACGTCGGCAAAATCATCTGGGTTGACGCCCATCTCACGCAATTCACCGAACCCGGCTGGCGTTATCTTGACTCCGCCTGCGGCTACAGCCAGGGCGGCGCGAGCTTCACTACACTACGATCCCCCGTTTCAGGTGATTACACGATGTTTATCGAGACACTCGATCAATCGCGCAGTGAGACCTGGGACGTTTCGATCGAGGGTGGACTCTCAACGCACCCTGTGCAGCTATGGTCAACAGCGATGCGCTCGGCGGATGCTTCGCGGGACTTTGTGCATGTCGGTTCGATCGAGCCGAAGAACGGTCGCTATCAGGTGAAGCTGGAGCCTGGCCACGTGTACACAATTTCCACACTGACAGGTCAGGGCAAAGGAGATGCGCGTCCAACCGCCAGCGGCGTCGCGCAGATGCCGCTGCCGTTCAGGGAAGACTTCGAAGCCGTTGATGTTGGCCGATTTGCAAAATATTTTTCGGATGTGCACGGCGCGTTTGAAATTGCTCCTGCTTCAGCCAATCACGGAGGCAAGGTCTATCGCCAGGTCGTATCGCGGGAGCCCGTGATCTGGCATCGCACGAAAATGCAGCCGACCACGATCGTGGGCGACCCGCGATGGTGGGGTGATTACGAAGTGAGCGCGGATGCTTTGCTGGAGGGCAAGGGATCCCTGGCGTTGCTGGGCCGCGTTGAATCGCAGCAGCACAGTGCCGCGGGATATCATCTGCAGTTCGCCGATTCAGGAGAATGGAAGCTTCTTTCGCAGGACATCCGAGGCGTGGACACGATTCTCGCATCGGGCACAAATAATTCCTTCGGTGTCAACAAGTGGCATCGGCTCGCGTTGCGTTTTGAAGGCGCGACAATCACTGCGACTCTTGATGGCGCAGTGATGGCCCGGGTTAAAGATGACAGCCACACCATGGGCCAGGTGGGGTTTCGAGTCAGTCCCTGGCAGCATGCGCAATTTGATAATCTTCGCGTTGTTCCCACCCGTCCTGCGCCGCAACTGCTTGCGCGTTCTGAGATGAAGGCGGTGGCGACGAGTGAGCATGCGATGAACGATCACGGCATGATCCACATTGCGGCCAATGCCATCGACGATCGGCTGGAAACCACGTGGCGCTCGGAGTATTCACCCATTGCGCCACTGCCACAATCCGTGACTGTGGATCTTGGGTGCGAACACGCCGTTCAGGGTCTCATCCATCACCCCCCCATCGCAGGGTTGAGCGATGCAGCCGGCTGCATCACGGAATACAATGTGTACCTCAGCGCGGATGGATCGAATTTCGGCAAGGTAGCCTCTGGACGGTGGCGCCCCGGCATTGCCGCGCGAACCGCAGCATGGCCCAGCGCGTCCGCGCGATTCGTTAGGCTCGAGGCAACTGCAAGTTCATCGGGTTCGGCTGTTGCAGTGAGTGAGTTGGATGTCATTGCTTCGTCATCGACCGGATCGTCGAACACGGCGCAACGGTGAGGGCAAGACTTCGATGATGGACAAGAATCAGCGCCGGAACGGGATGCAGAGGATCGCGCTGGGTGGGTTTGCGGGGCTGCTGTGTCTCACCGCCTGTTCTGTTCCGGCGCCGCAGCCTCTCGCGTCGAGTGCACCTCTCGCATGCGAACCTGCGAACGTGTTGGCGATGATGGAGCATGTGGCTGACTGGCAGCTCGCACACCCGGCGCGTTATCGAACGACCGACTGGACGCAAGGGGCGCTGTACGCAGGAATGATGGCTCTCGACGGAATCTCTCCCAGTCCGCGCTTTCGTGAAGCCATGCAGCGGGTGGGTGCCACCAATCAATGGAAGCTTGGTGCGTGGCATTACAATGCCGACGACCACTGCGTCGGCCAGATGTATGCGGAGATGGCGATGCGGCTGGAGGATTCCACAATCATCGGCCCGATGCGCGCGCAGTTCGACTCGATCCTGGAGAAGCCTTCGCCCGTTGCGCTGCTCGATTTCAGACGACGCGAAGCGGGGGACAGATGGTCCTGGTGTGATGCGTTGTTCATGGCGCCGCCCGCATGGACGCGCCTCTGGTCAGCCACCGGAGATCGACGATATCTCGACTATGCCGTTTCAAACTGGTGGATCACGTCAGAGTTTCTTTACGACGACGTCGAGCATCTCTTCTACCGCGACAGCACTTACTTCAATCGCATCGAGGCCAACGGTAAACGCGTGTTCTGGGGCCGTGGGAACGGCTGGGTGATGGGCGGCCTTGTTCGGGTGATCCAGGATCTGCCGGCGGATCATCCCGAACGCGAACGGTTCCTCCGGCAGTTCCGCGATATGTCGGCGAAGATACTTCAATGCCAGCAGCCGGATGGGCTGTGGCGATCGAGCCTGCTGGATCCTGAGAGCTATCCGCTGAAGGAAACCAGCGGCTCGGGGTTCAACACCTACGCCGTAGCGTGGGGAGTCAATGAAGGGGTGCTGGACCGTGCGCGTTTCCAGCCGGCGGTCGACAAGGCGTGGGCTGCGCTCGTCGGATGCGTCACAGGCGAAGGCAAGCTCACCCATGTGCAACCCATTGGAGCCGATCCCAAGAAATTCGACGTGAACCACTCCGATGTGTACGGCGTCGGCGCGTTCCTTCTCGCAGGGAGCGAAGTATACCGCATGCACGGCGGTCGCGTGCTTTACACGCATCGCGCCAACGCAAAGATTTCCCATGATGGAAACGCCGCCGCGTCAAACACAGCCGCAGCAGCGCAATTCCAAAGGGTGGTGGAACGTTATCGTCAGGTCATCCTGCGAAACGATCCGGATTGGTCGCAGGAGAAAACGACAGCGGCGCAGCCGACGCAATCCGCGAAATGGATTGAATCGCTCGGCGCCGATGGCACATGGCCGGATATCGATTACGCGAATCAGGAACGGGCATTCTGGAAAACCTGCATGCATCTCGATCGCGTTCGATCCCTCGCCAGGGCGCTTGTGGATCCACAACACTCGCTGCATCAACACCCGGAACTCGAATCGGCAGTGTTCCGCGCGCTGGATTTTTGGCTCGCGAAGCGTTTCACAAACCCGAACTGGTGGTGGAACCAGATCGGCGTTCCCGCCATCATGGCAGACGTCGTGGTTCTCATGGACGAACACTTGAGCGAGCCGCAGCGCAAGGGCGCGCTCGAGGTCGTTGCGCAATCAGGACGCCCGCGCCGCGGCAGTGGCGCCAACACCGTCTGGATCGCAGACATTTCCCTGCAATACGCCGCGCTGACTCGCAACGCGGAATTTCTCGCGGAGTGCAGTCGTATCATAGCAGGGGAGATCAACATCACGACCCAGGATGGCATTCAGTCCGACTACAGCTTCCATCAGCATTACCAGCGATTGCAGCAGTTCTCGTACGGCCGTCCTTACCTCGTGACGGGCACGCGCGTGGCCTGGCAGTTGCAGGGTACGCCGTGGGAGATTGCGGAAGAAAAGGCCGGCATCCTTGCAGGCCTGGCGCTGGAAGGAGATCAATGGATGTCTCGCGGGATTTATACCGTTCCGTCCGTTCTCGACCGCAGCGTGAGCCGGCCAGGCACGCTGAAGTGGGCCGATATTCGGACAACGTTGAAACAGCTGCGCGACCTGGTTCCCCAACGCAGCGTTGAACTGAACCGGTATGTTGCGCGGCAGAACGACGTTCGGCGGGAGCCGTTGGTTGGCGCCCGGAATTTTCCAAGGTCCGACTTCGTTGCATATCATCGACCCCGGTTTTCGTTTTTTGTGAAGACACTTTCGTCGCGAACATTTACGACGGAGGTTGGATTGAACAGTGAGCATCTGAAGGGTGGGCTGCAGAATTGCGGCGACCACTACCTGATGAGGGAAGGTGACGAGTATTTCGATCTTGCGCCTGTCTGGGATTGGAATCGATTACCCGGAGTCACGTACGCCGAAGGTGCGGGAGTGCCCCAGCGCGACGACTTTGTGGGCGCGGTCACGGATCAGGCGAGCTGCGCGATTGCGATGAACACCCGCTTTGGCACGACCAACGAAACCAGGTTGAGCGCGAGAAAATTCTGGGCGTGCCATGGCGACATTGTGGTTTCGCTCGTCGCGGGATTGAAGGCAGACGCTTCCATCGGAGCCGTTCGGACTGCGATGGACCAAAGCCATCTGCGCGGACCTGTCACGCTTTGTGACTCCAACGGCAGGGTTCGCGAAGTGCAAGGCTCAGCCGAGGGAACGAACGCGCGCTGGATTCATCATGCCGGGTTCGTTTATGTGCCGATCGCGGAAAATGCCAGCGTGGAAACAGGAGTTCGGGAAGGCTCATGGCGATCCATCAATGCTGCGTTGCCGGACGATCGGGTGAGTGCCCCGGTTTTTTTGCCGTCCATTGAACACGACACGCGTGCATCTTCCAAAGGCTCGGGCTTCGTGATCGCGCCGGGTACCGCTGCAGAAGCACGCAAGCTGTTCAAGAATCCTCCATGGCGTGTGCTGCGCAATGACGAAGCAGTTCAGGCCGTCCAGTTCGATGACGGAGCGATTCTCGCGGCAATCTATCAAGCGAACGAAATCGTTTCTGATCTGAGGGTTGACCGAGCCTGCCTGGTCTTGCAGCGCGGAAATCGAATCTGGATCGCTGATCCTGCGCAGCGTGGTGGCTGGGTGACAGCGACAATCAAAGGGAAAACGCGACGGGGTGTGCTGCGTCCCGGCGGTTTCACGGCCGAACTCCTTGAGCCTCCAACCCGCTCTTTGACTGCGGTCGAAGTTTCTACCCTGCCTTCGCGATCCACGTTCCGCCGCTTTGGAAGCGCGGCGATACGGTCCCGGCTCGCCGAGTGAAACCTGCCGCTCGCCGTGCGCAAAAAGTAACTGTTAGCCGAAGCCGCTCCGGTCGGCGTTTCGCCGTCCTTGACTGAGTGCCGTTGGGCAGTATGCTCCGGTCGTGTTCCCCCAGCAAAAACCCGCAGAGGTTTTGTGTTTTCGCGACCACCACTTCAAGGGGACGACGGCTCTTCAATCCAGCAAGGCTACTTATGCGCTTCCGATCTGTTCCCTGTCCGCACTTTTGTTTGTGCCTGCCGGTTCTCCTCTTTTCGCTGGCGTCTGCATTCAGCGGTCCTGAACTTCAGATGCACGTAAGCGGCACCAATGTGGTGCTTGCATGGCCGGCCAACGCCATAGGTTTCCGCGCACAATCCCGGGGCGAACTTGCAGCGGACAACTGGGATGACCTCGGCTCCGCGCCGTCCGTGCTGAATGCGGAACAGCGGCTGCTCGTTCCGCGAACCAATGCGCATGTGTTTTTCCGCCTGTTCAAGGATTCCGGCACGAACCCCGCCATTACGTCGCTTTCCGTGTCGACGAATGCCCTCTCTTTGGATTCAACGGGGATCCTTCAGTTTGATTTTAACGAACCGGATCTCGACCTTGCGGGCCTTGCGCTGACCTGGACCAACGTTCTGGGATCGTTCACAAACATTCTGTCTGCCCAGTCGGTGGGAATCACGGACTTGCTGACGCATGCCGAATTTCCAATTCGCCCCGACAAGCTGCCGTTCGGCACATCTTACTTCACGCTCTGGCTTGTGGATCGCATGGGCCTTTACAGCGAGCCGGTTGAGTTTCAAATCACCATTGTGGGCACTGGTGGACTGGGAACCGCGCCGCAACTATCAGGGGTGTTGTCGGAGGCTCCCGCATGGAGGCCGGGTTTTAGTGAAACGTGGAAATTGAACCCCGGCTTTGCGGTGTCCTGGAGCGATGCGGAGAGCGATGTGGCACGCGTTCGCGCCGTGCTGCGAACGCCGTCCGGAGTGGATGCGGTCAGGGAAATCTTCGCCAGCAAGACTGGCATGACGAACAGCGGGGGCTCGGCGATGTTGCGGCCCTTCACGCTGACGCATCTGGATTGGTGGGGGACCTACGAAGCCGAATTCCAATTGATTGATCGCACCGGCCGGACCAGCGCGGTTCGGTCTGTTTCCTTTCAATTGGACGACTCAGCGCCGGCGTCGCCGCAGGTGACGGGGTTTTTTCCCAGCAGCGGTGTTCCGGGCTCGATTGCCTATCTGATGGTGGCCAACGCGGATGGGTTGGGAACGAATTTTCAAGTGACGCTCGCGGGGGTCCCGTGCCCCGTAATCACCAACGATTTCGGATACCTGACAATGCTCGTTCCCACAGGCGCCGTCACCGCGCCATTCAAGCTGTTCACGGCTTCAGAAGTTTCGGCTTCGACCACGCCATTTGTTGTGCCGCCGTTCATTCTGCTGACAGCGAATCGAGACGCTGCCGCGCCAGGCGAGGCCGTTCAGTTTTCCACATTTGTTCGCGGTGCGACCAATCGGCTGGTGACCTTCGCGGTTAACGGCGTTGCGGGCGGAAACGCGGCGGTAGGTTTGATTTCCGGCGGGTTATACCGATTGCCCGAGCTGCCACCGACGAATTTGATGACCATTACCGCCATGCTTGTGACGCAGCCGGGCATCAGCGCGACGGCGCTCGTCCAAGTGTTGCCACGAACGAGTTTGGGTGGGACGAATTGGATCAGCGCGGGTCAGGGCGGTTCCGTTAATTCTGTGGATGGCAGTGCAGCATTGGATGTCCCGCCGGGTGCGCTGGCCACGAACGCGCTGGTGAGCATTGCGATTGTGGATGGCACCAACCTTCCCGCGCCCGCGGCAGGAAGGCGGCTCTTGGGCGCCGTGCGATTGGCGCCTTCCGGGCTCGTGTTCAATCAGCCCGTCACGCTGACACTGCCGTTGCTGGAGGCGCGGCCGCCGGGTTCGGTGCTCCCATTGAAATATTACAATCGGCCGACGGGGAGCTTCATCGACGAAGGTGTCATCGCGACTGTCGCATCCAACGGGCGCCAGGCGAGCGCCGAAATTCTGCATTTCTCGGAGGCGATGCTCGACGATGCGGAGACGCCGCCAAACGGTCCCCCGCAAATTTCCGGTCTGCTGCGCCAGATGGACTTTCAGGAAGGTCTCACCGTTCCCGTGCTGATCACGGGCCAGAACCTGGTTCCAGGATTGCGCGTGGAAATCTGGCGCAACGGACAACTCACTGACGACGTCGTCGCGTCGGGCGCGATCTTTGAAACGAATCGCGCAGGTGTGTTGTTGACCGTGCGCACGTTGCGCGATCTGGGTTTGGGCATGCCGCGTGATTACGAATTGCGACTCGTGAACAGCGCGAACGAATGGGCAGGCTGGAACCTGCCTGTGAGCGGGTTGGACGAGTTGTTCATTTCGCCGGGCGTTCACACTAACGTTGACAGTTCGCTGCAGGTGTTCTCGGAAGTGGAAGTTGGTGCGGGCGCGGTGTTGAACGCTTCGGGAGGGCTCAGGTGGCTGGTGAACGGACCGGTTCGAATGGCGGGACGAATCGGGGCACATGGTCAGAGTGGGGAGTCGTCTCACGAGGACGGGCCTGGCGTGAACGGGGACTTTTCAGAGTTCACGCTGCGCGGCGCGAACGGCGGGAATCCTGATCTGCCTGGGCACGACGCGTTTTTGCAACTCTCGGCGCGCGGTGATTTTCATTATGGGGAAGGTGGCGCGCCGGGCGAGGACATCAGCTCGATCGAAACGTTCTTTGAAGCCCTGTTTAACCTCTGGAGTTGCATCTCTGGCGACTTCATTTCGTGCGGCGAGTTCGTCGCGAATGTGATCGAGATTGTTGGCGACTTCGCAGACATGGAAGCAGGCAAGGCGATTGGACGTCCGGGGCTGCCCGGCGCCCGCGCGAGTTTCGATTTGTTCGCAAACAGCGGCCGCGGGGGCGGTGGGGGCGGCGGGGGTGGCGACCTGAACTGGCTGGATGAAGGCGAGTACGGCGGCGCGGGAGGCAACGGCGGGCGCGGCGTATTCATTCTGACACGCAGTGACATGTGGGTGAATGGGCTCGTGGAAACACGCGGCGGAGATGGAGGAGATGGCGGTGAGAATATTGTCACGATTTACGAGAATACCAGCCTTCCGTTTCCGATCGAAGACACGCCAAGTGCCAATCGCGGCGGCGGCGGTGGCGGCGGAAGCGGCGGCAATATCATGCTGATCGGGCGCAACGGATTTGGATTTGGGCCGGCTGGCGGGGTGGATGCCCGTGGTGGACATCCTGGCAACAGCCTGACGACTTTCAGGACTGTCGACGCGAGCACCGGAATGGAAACCGCCCGGCGTTCAGTCAGGTTCGTGGATGCAAAATATCCATTCACGCCCTCGGGCCGCATCACGACGCGCGGACTGCCCGTTGATGCGCAAGACCTGCCAGATCTCGTCACTCGTTATGGATTACTGCGCTTGCACCTGCCGCCGCTCGGCCATTCATTTGGATCAACAGTCACGATCACCATCCGGGGCGAGAACACGAACCAGGTTCGAGTGGCTGCTTTCACCGCGGACAGCAGCGGCGTCCGCAATGCGAACCTCCTGTTCTTTCCCGGCTTCAACACGATATGGATCGATGATGACGGTATTCCCGACCACCCCGTGCTGCATCGAAACGCTTTGTATCTGGCAGGCCCGGACAGCGATGGTGACGGGCTTTCTGACGCCGACGAGGCGCAACTCGGAACGGACTCTCAAGCAGCAGACACCGACGGTGATGGGTTGAACGACCTTGATGAACTGCTGGCAGGGCTCAGTCCCATTACGGGCGATAGCGATGGTGATTTGATTTCGGATCCAGATGAATTGAGTGGCGGAACAGATCCGCGGTCGCGCGACAGTGATCAGGATGGTTTTTGGGATGGCTGGGAATTGCAGGCGGGACGCTCGCCGCTTCTGGCTCAACCAACGATCGGGGCGTTGCCGCCAGGAACGTTGTTTGCCGAAGTTGGGAGCAGTGTGAATGGCCGCGTGCTCGCGATTGTTGATCCGGCTGCGAGCAAGCTCTTCGCCATCGGCCGCGTGAACAGCGGGTTGGGTTTTGGAGTTGCGTTCAATGCTGAAGGGAGCCTGCTGGGTGTTCGGGGCAATCAACTCGTGCGCGTGCTGCTCGACCAGCCAGCAGACATCACGGGTCAACTTGCGGTCACGAGCATTGGATATCTCACCACCAACGGTCCCGCCATTTATTGCTACAGCCTTGCTTCATCTCCCTTTGGCGGGAAGTTGCTTGGCATTGAGAGCACAGCGCAGGGCGATTCAACAGGGCAGTTTCTTGAGATCGATACCATCAGCGGCCTTGCAACGCGCGTGGGATTGATGCGACCGAATCCTCTGCATGCGCTGGCTGTGTTTGGATCGGGTTCCGCGCAGGAGGCCTTGTTTGCCTCGTCGGAACAGCCTGGCACGGCGGATTCGCTGGAATCGTTTTCAGCCGGTATTTCCAACGCGCCTCAAACCGTGGCGTTGCTGAATGGAACCAATGTTTATGGCCTCACACCTGCATCACCAGACCGGCTTTACGCGGCGAGGACTGACGGCGTGGAAAGCGCGTTGTTGCTGGTCAACGCGACGAATGGAACGCAATCGATGCTCGGAGAATTTTCCGGGGCCCTGTTCGACCTGGCCCTCAGCCCTTGTCCCGCACCTTGTTTGAACGGGCCGTATCTTTCGACACTGACCTTCCTGGGAATGCAGTTTGAAACGGCGGATTTCAATGGCGATACACGGCCCGACCTTGCCGTCGCCGTGACACGAACCATTGGGAACGAAGAGTTCGCGGGAATAACAATCCTTCACGGGCAAGGTAATAGTCAGTTTACGAATTCGGGTTCGTACTTCTTCGACAATGCGCGCGACATTTCGGCGCCGCATTTCGCCCTTGGGGATGTGAACGCTGACGGACGCCTGGATATAGTCATGGTTCAGCCAGCCGTCATTGTTGGATTTTTCCAAACGCTGCTGCGGCCCGCCGAAATCATGGTTTTGCTGGCGAACAACCAGGGCGGTTTTCAGCCGCCGATCATTCACTCGATGGCGATGGGCAGCCCCATGGAACGAATGGCGCAGGTTACGGCTGCCGACTGGTCGGGTGATGGCCGGGCGGATCTCATCTTTGTCAACGAGAGCCAGCGGACCTATACATTTCAGGGCACGGGAACGGGCCTGTTCACGAATGCCATTGAGCTCTTGCCTGCATTATTTCAGGAGGTCGCACTGCTGGCTGACGTGAACGCGGATGGCGATCCTGATTTCATCGGGGCTGGTTCAAGTGGTGTGAACGTCCGTCTGGCCGATGGTGCGGGCGGGTTCACTGCGAATCAGTTCTACGATGGGAGCGGCAGACATATCAATACTGCGGATGTGGATGGCGACGGGGACCAGGATTTGGTTGTGACGGACTATGGCGCAGTGCCGAGAATCTATTACAACAGCGGGACAGGTACCTTCCCGACAAATGCCACATTTAATCCGCGAACCTTCCCGAATGGCGTCTATGCCCGCGCGGCATTGGGGGATTTATCTGGGGACGGTCTGCCAGATGTGGTGGTTCCATCGACCGGCCAGAATCTCACGGCGTTCATCAGCGGCATCATGCCTGCGACGCTCGCGCACACCATGATTGAACCCTTGTCGGCACCTTTCCCATGCGGCGGAACGGCTTCAAGCGTGCTGATCCTCGACGTGAACAACGATTCGCATCCAGACGTTGTCGCTCTGATTGGGCACAGCATCTCGGTGATGCTCGGAGAACCGTCGTTCTGATCCAAAAAAACGCGGGGCTCCGCTGGCGATCCAGCGAAGCCCCGCTCCTCAAACTATCCAGTTTCAGTTCGGCCGATCAGGGCCAGACTGTGCGATAGAACCGAGTCTCGCCCGGATTATCGGTATGCGAGAACGTTCCATTGGTGCTTGCCGTCACCGACCCGTTTACCAGGTTTGTCCAGACTGCCGGACTTAGCACGGGTGTGTGTTGCAAACGATAGGTACGACCGGGAATTCCCCAGCCATCGATTCGCAGGGAACCACCGCCAAGGTCAACGATGCGCAGGTTCATTGACGGTGCGGAATCCTCCGCGTTGGCAATAGTGACTGTCGCCATGCTTGAGCCGCCACGGCCATCAGCAACCGTATAGGTGAACGAATCGTCGTTTGTGAATCCAGGCGCGGGTCGATAGAACACCCAGCCTCCCACCAATGTCACAGTCCCGCCGTTTGCGCTTGCCGGGTTGATGCTCGGGATCAGGGTGTCGGAATCCGCATCCGTGTCGTTCGCGAGAAGGACTGACAAACGCACCTTGTAGTCGCCGCGTGCGTGGCGCTCGAACGTGTCATTGCCCGCGACAGGCGGCGTGTTGATGGATTGCACAGGATCCAGCGTGTTCGTGGCGCCCAGGAAGTTGCCGTCGCCGGCGTATTCAGCCGTAACGCTGTGTGTGCCGAGCGCCAGGCTGTCGAGTGTGAATCCGGCAGCGCCGCCTGCGAGGTTCGCAGAACCGGCAATCGCTCCCTCGATGCGGAAGTTCACTGTTCCCGTGGGGATTCCCGCGCCCGGCGCTACCGGGATGACGGTGTGGGTGAAGGTGATATCCGCGCCCGGCAGGCCGGGGTTCGCGGACGAGACAATCGCGCCTGTTGTGGACGCCTGGCCAATCGTCAGGGTCCCATTCACATGGTCAATAGCATAGTTGGCATCTGCCGCGCCACTTGCCGTGATCGCATACGTGCCCACATCACTGGTTGAGGTGGCATCTGTCGCGAGGGTGACAGGCGTGTCGAGGTCGTTCGCATCATCCCCGTTAACGAACCCGCTGTAGCTCGCCGTGAACGCGGGCAGCGCCTGGCCGAACAGTTTCGACTGGTCATGCGCCGTGATCGTGAGGTTCACGGTTGTTACGGTCAGCGTTCCGTTCTCATGAGTGATGCTGTAGTTCGCGTCGCTCGCGCCCGATGCCGTGATCGCATACGTGCCGACGCTGCTTGCGATGGTCGCGGCGGTTGCGAGGCTGGCTTCTGTATCCAGATCGCTCGCGTCGTCACCGTTTACGAAGCCGTTGTAACTCGCGGTGAGCGCTGGCACTGCTGCACCGTAAGCCTTGAACTTGTCGACGGCACTGATGACGAGCGGCGCCTGGGTGATGGTCAGTGTTCCGTTTACATGATTGATGCTGTAGTTCGCATCGGCTGCGTCGGTCGCGGTGATTTCGTAAGTTCCGACGGAGCTTGCAGCTGTGGCGGCTGTGGCGAGCGTCACAGGCGTATCCAGGTCGTTCGCATCGTCACCATTTACGAAGCCGCTATAACTTGCCGTCAATGCGGGCAAGGCGCCGCCATAGACTTTGTTTTTGTCTGCCGCTGTGATCGTCAGCATGGCTGGTGTCACGTTGATGCTGGCGGTAGTTGACGCAGGCAGAAATGCGTTGGTGTCAGCAGGCGTGAATGTCACCGACAGAACCTGACCTGCACCTGCATTCAGGATCGCTCCCGTGTCTGGTGAATAGGAAAACGATCCGGGCACGTTCGTTGAGCCGTAGGTCACGCTGGCGTTCAGTTGCGTCGCCGTCAGCGCCGTTCCATAGACGATGTCGGACGGGTTGTTCCAGACAATCGCAGGCGCCGCAGCCCCAGCGATTTCGAGTTCCCATTGCGTCAGCATGTTCGTCGCGCCCGATTCCATATCCGCGAGGAACAACACCCACTCGCCATTGGCATTCAGGCCATTGAAGTTCGTCAGCGAGGTTTCGCGCGCCGAGGCGTCCGTGACACTGGCTGGGTCGATACTGCGTCCGTCGGGCTGCCACGACCCGATGAGCGGCGCCCCGTTTGCAGGGGTGGTGACGTTGCGATAGAGATGAATGTCGCCATTCGCCGCATCAGCCTGGAATGTCACGTCGAGGCCGCTGTCGGGATACCCGGATGTATCCGCAACTGTCTTCCCCGCGCGGTTCAGCAGGACGGTGAAGCCGCTGGAGTGAGTGAGGAAACCATATAAGTCACCGTTGAATTCTCCCGTGACTTTCAATCGCACTTTCACGGATGAGATGGTGCCGATGGCGGAGTTCACCTGCCGAATGTCGCTCAAGCCTGACGGATTTCCGTCGGGAAGGACGCGATTCGTGGTGAACGTGTAGGTTTCGATGGTTTGCGCTTCAAGGAGCGGTGGTGCCGCTGCTCCGAGAAGCCCTATAAGGACTATGGCTTTTAGCCGTTTCATTGGATGGATCGTTTGAGGTTTCGCGCAGTTAAACTGATCGGCGAACGCTCCTGCGCGTAAGCAGTGCCGAAATGATGAAATGATTCTCATGGTTGAACTGATCGATAGGTGCGCGCCGGGGTGCCGGGGGGCGCTGAGTTGGTGAACGAAAACTGGCCGAGGGTTGACGCGATCGCGGTGCCGAGTGACTGCCATCCAGAGAGGACGGCATTCGTGGTATATTGAATCGTGTAAACCCGGCCGGGGACGCCGGCGAAGCGAAGACGCTTTGAACCGGGCCCAAGAGCATCGGTGCCCACGAGGTTTTGTGACGGAAGAAGGTCCTGAGCAATCGTGATGGATACCTGGCCCGTCGCAGTCAGGTTTCCTGGATCGCCTATTGTGTAGGTGAACGAATCGGCATTCGTGAAGCCGTTGGCCGGGCGATAGAAGATCCAATTTGCGTTCGAAGAAATGGTTCCAGCGGACGCCGTGGCGCTGCTGAGGCTGCGCAGCGTGAAGGGATCGTTGTCAGGATCAGAGTCGTTGGCCAGCAATGTCGCGGGACGGACTTTTGCCCCGCTCAAGGGATGGCGCGGCAAGGTGTCGATGCCAGCGACGGGACGCGTGTTGATGGATTGGATGAGGCTGTTGGTGCTGCCGATAAAGTTTGCGTCGCCGGAATATCGCGCAGTGATGGTGTGAGAACCCCTTGACAGGAGAGCCGTGCTCATGCCTGCACTTCCGCCGCTGACCGCAACAGCGCCTCCTGCGGCGACGTTGTTTGTCAGGAACTGAACGGTTCCTGTTGGCAGGCCGCTGGCCGGCGCGATGGCATTCAAGATCGCGGTGAAAGTTACGTTCGACCCCGCTCCTGCGGGATTGGCTGAAGTGGTGAGCGCGTTCGTGGTGCTGGCGCGATTGATCGTCAGCTGGCCGCTCACGAACACGAACGTGTAGTTGGATGCGCTGAGGGTTCCGTTTGTGGCTGTGATCGCATAAGGGCTTCCAGCCACTGTGCTTGCTGCGCCGGCTGAAGTGGTCAGCGACGGACTTCCACTCAAGACGCTGGAGTTTTCCCCAGCGACAAACCCCGAATAGCTGGCTGTGAACTGCGGGTTCGGCGCACCGTACAGGCGGTTTGTGTTGTTCGCCGTAACAGTGAGTTGCTTCGCTGAAACAGTGATCGTGTTGGTCACAGTTGCCGCGGCGTTCCAGTTGGTGTTTCCTGCCTGGCTTGCCAGTACAGACACGGAACCGGCGCCATTAATCTGCAGGGTTGTCCCGACGATCTGGGCCGGGCCGGAAGCCACGGAATAGGTGATGGGCAACCCTGAAGAAGCCGTGGCGGCCAGGGCAGGATTCGCGCCGTAGATTTGGTTGCCGGGAGAGGGGAAGGAGATCGTCTGAGATCCGCGGTTCACCGTCGTGCTCGGGCTCGTGCTGGACGTAATTCCTGGACGTGCATCGGTAGCAGTGACGGTTGCCGATCCCGCTGTGTTGAAGGTGACGGAGAACACGCGGGTTCCGTTGGTCAGCGCTGCGTTTGCTGGAAGCGTTGCGCTGCTGTCGCTTGATGTGATCGCAATCGTGTCGTTCGTGCTGATCCCGTTCCAATTCGCATCAACGGCGTTGACGGTAATGTTGAAGGAACTGGCCACCGTGCGAGCCGTCGGCGAACCGCTCTTTCCGGTGGCTGTGCCCGGCGCAGCCGATTCGCCCGGCATCAGCAACTGCAGCTTGTTGAACGGCCCCGGGCTGACTGTGAAGGTGGAACTGGTGCCAGCCGCCAGGGACATTCCGCTGGTGCGCGTCGCAGTGAGACTTACGCCGCTTTCAGCTTTGAGGTAGTTGACGCCACTGATCGTGACGGAGTTGTTGCCCGACGTGATCGTGCCGGTAAGCGTGCCCGTTAATGTGCCGCTGCCCGTGGCGCGGGTGAGGCTCACGGCGGTGTTGGTGGTGACGGCACTTGCGTTTCCTCCCGCGTCCTGCGCCTGCACCACAACGCTGAAGGAAGTTCCCGCGCTCGGCGGTGTCCCGCTGTTGACTGCGGTGATCGCGATTCTGGTTGGCGGCGGCGATGGAATCTCCTGGGTTCCAACGCTGTAAAACGATGAGGGCGCGCTCTGGTTTCTAAACTCGGTGGTTATCCAGGATGGAGACCGTGCCGTGCTGGAGATGCGCACTTCGTCAACCAATGCATCGGAATACCGCTGCGGATTGCTGTAGTTGTGCATGCCGCCGATGAGAGTCGCCATGCCATTGGTGAGTGCTCCTGTGGCGCTGGGAGTGGCTGAGCGCTGGGTCCCGTCCATGTAAACGCGCCAGTTTGAGCCATCGTAAACGCCGACCACGTGGCGCCATTGTCCCGTGGTCCAGCCAGAGATCGTCCAGGTTGCGGCGTTGTCCGTGATCGAATAGGACCCCGCTGAAAGGCTGTGAGGCGAACCGCCTGGATAACGCTGCGTGCGCAGGTAATAGGCTTCACCGCTGTTATCATACCCTTTACCAATGATATAGGCGTAATCATTATCCCAGATGAACGTTTTGTAGTTGATCCAGGCGCTCATCGTGATCTGTCCGCTGAAGGAAAGACTGCTGCTGTAGGGAGCCCGAATATGATCCGACCAATTCGTTAAACTTTGGCCTTTGCCGATCTTTCCTGTTTTGCCCGTGGAGGAAACGAGGTCGTCGCCGTGATTGCTGTTGGCTGTAGAATCCAAATAAACGTCGGCAGTACCCGTTCCTGCAAGATCCTCCTTCAAATGCCAGACTGCCCTGAAACTTGAATCCCAGACCGCCGTTGCGTTCTGCTGGTTCGCCGCCGCGGCATTTCCGTAGTAGAGGTAGACGTTTGTGCTGGTGACGGAAGAAAGGAGTGGAACCTTTACCCAGGAAACAAGGACTCCATCCGAACTGGTGTAGCTTTCAATCTCATGCGCGAGCTTGTTGGTTCCGTCAGCGGAGGTGAACAGGATGTCATTGCCGCTTCCGAGGGCCGACGCCTTGACGCTGGCATTGGTAATGTTGACAAGGAGCGTGAAGTTGGTGAGCGGCCCCGCAACGTTCGTCGAATGAATTGTGATGGGGACGCGATATTGCCAGGCCGCATTGTACCAGGACGCGGCTGCTGTCCGCGCTGGGAAAAGGCAGACGACTGCCACCGCCAGGGCGAGGGCGATGATCATACGAAACTTCTCTGGACCGATCGCCCCCGCAAACCGACCATCGGCGTTGCCCTGCCATTTCCTCTGACGAATCCGATCACGGACCCACCGCCCGACCACCAGAAAAGCTGAACGTGCTGCGTTGGGTTTCTCGTCAGTCACTGTCAGGCTGTTTTCCAGATCCGCAGGCCGGCAGGCACAATCGCGCTTCCGCTCCACGGACCAGGAGGTGGCGCCCGCATTTTTCTACGAGGCGCTGCACCTGTGACTTATCGGCGACATCCGGAGTGGCTTAACGAAAGTTCTGCAATTCAGGGCAAAAACGCCCCAATTTTGCACGTCTTTTGAGGGAGACAGCCTTAGTCTCTGGACGGGTGGGGCTTGCTATTTGCCGGACGAAAACGGATTTCGGCGCGAGAGGCTCGCGTTGAGTGGCTGGAACAAACCCGTCGCATGCGAGCCGGGATTCAGGGTTTTACCGGCGCAATTCTTCGATGCCCGGTGGGAGGGTCACCGTGCGGATCGTGATGAGGCGGGGAGCTTTACCGTGAAGGCGCTGGTGGCAGCAATCCTGGAAAGGTCGCCTTTGTGGAACTCGTTGCGATACTCCTCCGCTTCCAGGAGATGCTGGTAAAGCTCCTTTTTGTCGCGCTTCAAAATGAACTTCAATTCGTCGAGGTCATCCGACCACTTGAATCCGTTGAAGAATTCGGCGCCTGTAAATTGTGTTTTATACAAGGCGGTTTGCGAGTAGCAGGTGCCGAGATAAAAATGCTTGAAGCCGCGCGTGGCAAACAGTTCGACAGCCGAGGTCATCATGAACATGCCGAGATTGCGCGCGTAATAGTTCAGGTCGTAGAACGCATAGTAATAATAGCCGAGTTCCTTCGATTCCACATACAGCGTGGCCACGCCGACTTCAGCGGCGGTCTTCATGTCGACGAACACCAGCAGGTGCGAAATGATCGGCGATGCGAACAGAGAGTCGAGCCGTTCGAAGCTCATCACGTCCTTGCCGAACTTGATGTCTGCGTAGGTTTTGAAGAACTGGCGCCGTTCAGGTGTGTAATCGTACTTCTCCCGGGGCACGAGTTTGACTTCGATGTCATTTCCTTTCCGCAGAATGCGCCGATTTTCCGAGGAGGGCTTGAATTTTCCCAGGTTGACGCGGATTTGGCGGCACAGATAGAAGCGATCCAGGTTGCGCGAGGAGGGGAGAAATCCCGAAGCGAAGATGTCTGCAGGAGTTTCACCGGCCTCTGGAAGTGCCCAGATCGCATAGGGAAACTGGTAATGCTCGTAATCGGACTTCTGCTCGGAAAAAAGGAGTTTCATGGGCGCGGCGATTTAATACGTCGCACCCATGAAAGGGAAATGCAAAGTGGGACCTCCGCGTGGCGGAACGCCGATTCCAAGCCGGGTCGTGGAACTTAGGCCGCAGCCTTATCCGCTTTCCTGCGAAGCAGAGGCTTTGACTCACCCGTGACCACGCCTTGCGTGATCTTCACATGCGTGATGTCGTCGCTGCTCGGCACGTCGTACATGATGTCGAGCATGAGCCTCTCGAGCAGGCTGCGAAGGGCCCGGGCTCCGGTGCCTTTTTTGATGGCTGCTGCTGCGAGTTCCCGAAGCGCATCAGGCGTGAATTCCAGTTCCACGCCTTCCATCGAGAGCAGCTTTGCGTATTGCTTTGTCAACGCGTTGCGAGTGTCGGTGAGGATGGAAACCAGCTGTTCCTCGTTCAACTCGCCCAGGACAGTGACCATCGGGAGGCGCCCGATGAATTCGGGAATAAACCCGAAGCTCAACATGTCCTCGGGTTCGACGTGCTGGAGAATTTCCTGCCGCTTGATGGTGGCGGTCTTGTATCCCTGTTCCGCAGCGCGGAAGCCCATGACATTGTTGCCGAGCCGGCGCTGTATGATTCGCTCGAGCCCCACGAAGGCGCCGCCGCAAATGAATAGGATATCGGCTGTATTGACGCGAATGTATTCCTGCTGGGGATGTTTGCGCCCGCCTTGCGGCGGCACATTGCAAACCGTGCCTTCAAGGATCTTCAACAACGCCTGCTGAACGCCTTCGCCGGACACATCGCGCGTAATCGAAACGTTCTCCGTCTTGCGCGAGATCTTGTCGATTTCGTCAATGTAAACGATGCCGCGCTGTGCTCGCTTGACGTCGTAATCCGCATTTTGAAGCAAGCGCAGGATGATGTTTTCAACGTCTTCACCCACGTAGCCCGCCTCCGTGAGCGTCGTGGCGTCTGCAATTGCAAACGGAACATCCAGAATCTTTGCAAGCGTGCGGGCGAGCAGGGTCTTGCCGGAGCCCGTGGGTCCGATCATGAGTATATTGCTCTTCTCAATTTCAATCTCCGCGTGCGGGCCCGAAGGCATGCTGGCAGTGGAATCCTTTCCTTCGTCGCCTTCCGTGGTTGCGGCTGGTTCCTGAAGGATGCGCTTGTAATGGTTGTGAACGGCAACCGAAAGGGTCTTCTTCGCGTGTTCCTGACCAATGATGTGCTTGTCGAGCTGCCGCTTGATCTCTGCGGGTTTGGGCACCTGGACCCGCGTTCTCGTCTTGCGGCCCTGGGTGGAGAATTCCTTGTCCAGGACGTTCTTGCAGAGGACGACGCAGTTGTCGCAGATGTACACACCCGGTCCGGCGATCAGTTTTTTGACTTCCGCGTGGGATTTCCCGCAGAAGCTGCACAGGGTGATATTGGTGGGACGCGCCACGCTTATTCCTTTTTGTCGATGAGTGAAGTGGCTCGTTCGGCCATGCCCGGTATTTCCTTGCGCGACTGGACAACCTCATCCACGAGGCCGTAAGCCTTGGCTTCCTCGGCAGACATGAAATTGTCGCGATCGCAATCCTTCTCGACCTGATCGATCGCTTTCCCGGTGTGCTTTGAGATGATTCCGTTGAGCCGCTGCTTCAACTTGAGCATGTAACGGACACGGATTTCAACATCGCTCGCCGGACCTTCAGCGCCGCCGAGCACCTGGTGAATCATGATGTTCGAGTTTGGAAGCGCGTAACGCTTGCCATGGGTGCCGCCGCAGAGAAGCACCGCGCCCATCGACGCAGCCTGTCCAATGCAGTAGGTGTTCACGTCGCAGGTGAGGAATTGCATGGTGTCGTAAATTGCCAGGCCCGCGGTGACGCTTCCGCCCGGAGAATTAATATAAAGATGAATGTCCTTCTTGGGATCGGTCATCTGCAGGAACAAGAGCTGTGCAATAATGAGATTGGCGACCATGTCATCGACGGGGGTGCCCAGGAACACGATGCGATCCACGAGCAATCGCGAGTAAATATCATAACCACGCTCCCCGCGGCCGGTTTGCTCGACCACCATGGGCACTAAGAAATTTTGCATAGATTTATTCTCTGGTGCGCAACCTACTGGAGCCATAACGAGAGGTCAAGCGCCCCAGGCGCATCGCCTTGCGCCCGAAAATTTCGTGCAACGCGGGAGAAATCCGCCTAGAACTGCGGGCGTGAACTTCGCGATTGAACACATCGGCCTTCCCGCACAAAACACCACGGCATTGAAGGACTGGTACGTGCAGGTCCTCCGTTCAGAAGTCATCTATACCAACGATCAGAGTCCACCCATGTTCCTCCTGCGCGTTGGAGGCGCCATGATGATAGAAATTTATGCGGGCGACCAGTCGCTTCGCGAAACCGGCAACAACCGATTGAACGGCTGGCGGCATGTGGCCTTGCGAGTGGAATCGATTGAGGAGGCGCGAACACACCTGGAATCTGCGGGGGTTCCGATAACAGACGAGATCCGGCCCGCTGGCGGCGGCGGACGGGTTCTATTCTTTGCCGATCCCGAAGGCAATCTTCTTCATTTGGTCGAACGTTCCACGGATTCACCTGTTCGTTGATTCCCTCCAAGGTTCTCCACATCTCCTCTAAGGGAACGCCACTTACGTCCCCACTGTTTCTTTTTTTCGTCCGGGCTGTTTTCATTTGCGCCCCGGGGTTTCAGGTGCAAGTGTCGTCGAACAATCGGCAGCGCACACGGCTCACCACTCCTCTTGCGCCCTTCTTGCGCCCTTGTCCGAATAATAAGAATTCCTGAAATGGGATGGCTGAACGATAAAAATAGTTGATTCATCTTCCTCGGGACGTATCGTTCGTTACGAAACGATATTCCAGTATCGATATCCAAGTCGCGATAGCTGCAATGATCAAAAGAACAGCCTCAGGGCCGGTGGAAAGTGCGCAAAAAGCGAGCGTTGCTTGTCTTAAGCGGCTGCCGTCGTATCTGCAGCTGCTGAGGGAGATGCAAAAGCATGGCCAGGAATTTGTATCCGGCACCGTTCTTTCCAGCGTTCATTCGCTCGAGCCTGTCATCGTCCGCAAAGATCTCGCAATCACCGGGGTTGTCGGACGGCCGAAACTGGGGTTCAGGATCGATGAGTTGATTCACGCGATCGAACGCTTCCTTGGATGGGATCGGCCGACCGAGGCGGTTCTCGTGGGCTGCGGGAGTCTCGGAACGGCTCTGCTCGGTTACGGGCGGTTCAGCGGATTGCGGCTGAAGGTGGTGGGGGCTTTTGATCGCGACAGCCGCAAAACGGGGCGCGTGGTTCACGGCGTTAAGATTGGCGCGATGGACACGATGGCGTCCTTTGCCGCGCATCGGAATATCGCGCTGGGCCTGCTCACCACGCCTGCGGAGTCCGCCCAGGAAGTGGCGGATCAGATGGTGGAGTGCGGCATTCGCGGCATTTGGAATTTTGCACCAGTCAAGTTGAACGTCCCGCCGCACGTGGTCGTGCAAAAGGAGGACATTGCGGAAGGATTGGCGGTATTGCTCCACCGAATGCGACAGGCCCACGCAGACGCAATCGCCGATTGAAATTTAGCAAAGCAACAGGAACGAAATTCATGAAAGCAAAGAAAGTATTGTTCAATAACACCGTTCTGCGCGATGGCCACCAGTCCATGGCTGCCACACGCATGGCGACTTCCCAAATGCTCGAACCCGCGCCCATCCTCGATGAAATGGGCTTTGCCGGGTTGGAGACTTGGGGCGGAGCAACGATCGATTCCTGCCTTCGGTTCCTGAACGAGAACCCGTTTGATCGCCTTCGAACCCTGAAGAAGCTGGCTCCCAGGACACCGCAATTGATGCTTCTGCGCGGGCAAAACATTGTTCAATACGCCAGTTTTCCCGACGACGTTGTCGAGACATTCGTCCGTCTCACCTGCGAGAACGGGCAGGACATCCTGCGCATCTTCGACGCGCTCAACGATGTGCGGAATCTTCAAACCGCGATCAGGGCCACAAAGAAATTCGGCAAGCACGCCCGCGGCGAACTGTGTTACACGATCAGTCCTGTGCATACGGTGGAGAACTTTGTGAAGATGGGTGTCGAGCTTGAGAAGATGGGTTGCGATTCCATTGGGATCAAGGACATGTCAGGGATCCTCCAGCCGCAAATCGCGTTCAAGCTCGTGCAGGAACTCAAGGGCGAGGTGGGAATTCCAATCGCATTGCATACGCACGACACGGCGGGCCTTGGCGCGGCCAGTTACCTCGCTGCGATTGATGCCGGAGTGGATTGTGTGGAGGTCTCGATTACGCCGTTCGCCAATGGCACGTCACAACCCGACACGCAGCGCATGCTGGCATTGCTGGAAGGACATCCGCGCTGCCCCAGTTTCGACACCGAAAAACTCGCAAAACTCCGCACCTATTTCGAAGGCGTCTACAAGCAGCTCGAGAAATTCACGAGCCCGGCCAACGAACGCGTCGACAGCGACATCCTCATTTATCAGGTGCCTGGCGGGATGCTTTCGAATTTCCGAACACAGTTGAAGGAACAGGGAATGGCCGACAAGTTTGACCAGGTCGTAAAGGAAATTCCCGTGGTGCGCGCGGCACTGGGCTGGATTCCGCTGGTCACGCCGACATCGCAGATCGTGGGAACGCAGGCGATGATGAACGTCAAGTTTGGGCGTTGGAAAATGATCTGCCAGCCTGCGCAGGACATTGCGCTGGGCAAATATGGCCGCACTCCAGGGCCGATCGATCCCGGCGTCCTGGCGCAGGTAGAGAAGCAAACGGGCAAGAAGCCCACGACCGAAAGGCCCGCCGATCTGCTGCAACCAGGCATGGAAGGTTATCGAAAACAATGCGGTGAGAAGGGACTGCCAACTGACGACGAGACGGTGGTGTTGTTTGCGATGTTTCCGCAGCAGGTGCAGGATCTGCATAAGCCCAAAGCGGCAGCCGCAGCGACGGCCACTCCGGCTGCGCCCGCGCCGGCGCCTGTTGGAAAAGCCGCCCCACCATTAGCGTCAACAGCCACCGCAGGAACCACAGGAGCAGTGGGACGCCAATTATTCGTCACGGTGAACGGACAGCGGCATAGCGTAACCGTCGAAACCCTCGATTGAACATTGAGCTCATGACAGCCCCGGAAAATCAACAGAAGCGGGAAACGTTGCTCGCGGAATTCCCGCAGGCAAGCGTGGAGGAGTGGCGCCGGCTTGTGGAAGCCGAGTTGAAGGGTGCGCCTTTCGACAAGAAGATGTTCACCGACACTTACGAGGGAATCCACGTGAAGCCTCTCTATCGCAGCGAGGACATTGCGAACCTGCCGCATGTCCATTCCTTTCCCGGGTTCGCGCCGTATGTTCGCGGAGCGCGCGCCAGTGGTTATGTGAAGCGACCCTGGGATGTGTCGCAAGAAATCGCTGTCTCAAGCCCGACGGCTTTCAACGACGCTGCGCGCAACTCGCTCGCCCGCGGATTGAACGCGCTGAACATCGTTCTCGATCGCGCAACCCGCAACGGCCAGGACCCCGATTGGGCGCAGCCGCATGAGGTCGGTTTGGGCGGGCTCTCCATCGCGACGTTGAACGACCTGAATCGCGCACTGGATGGAGTGGATCTCGATACCACATCGTTGTTTGTCCGGTCGGGGGCATCAGCAATGCCATTCGCCGCAGTGCTGATTGCGCTCGCACGCAAGCGGAAGAAAACGCCAGCAAACTTGCGCGGATGCATTGAGATGGATCCGCTTGGCGTGCTGTCGCACGAGGGCAAGCTGCCGCAATCGATGGACGGCGCGTATAATGAAATGGCGTGCCTCACCGCATGGGCTGCCGAACGCGCGCCAAAACTTCAGACAATTTGCATCCACAGCCGTGCCTGGCACGAGGCCGGAGGAAGCGCGGTACAGGAACTCGCGTTTACGCTGGCCACTGGGCTCGAATATCTCCGCGAGTTGAATCAACGCGGCCTGGACGCCGACCTTGTCGCGCCTCGCATGCGTTTCGCGATCACCGTTGGCGAGCAATTCTTCATGGAGATTTCCAAGCTGCGCGCCCTGCGCATGCTTTGGTCACGCCTCATTTCAAGCCTTGGCGGCAATGAAGCATCCCAGCGCATTTCGATTCACGGACGCACATCGCTTTGGAACAAGACGGCCGTGGATCCCTACAACAACCTGCTGCGCGGCACGGTGGAGTCCTTCAGCGCGGTGCTGGGCGGAGTCGATAGTTTGCAGGTCGGCGCGTTCGACGATGTGTTGCGGCCTCCTGACGACTTCAGCCTGCGCATCGCGCGCAACACGCAATTGATCCTGCAGAAGGAATGCAACCTGACTGAAGTGATCGATCCCGCTGGCGGCTCCTGGTATGTGGAATGGCTGACTGCCGAAGTGGCGCGCCGGGCATGGACGCTGTTCCAGGAAGTCGAGAAACTCGGCGGAATGCGCGCTGCGCTCGAGACCGGGTTTCCGCAAAAGTCTGTGGCAGCAACGGCAGCCGACAAACTCAACGCAGTTGCCCGGCGTCGTGACGCAATCATAGGCGTCAACCAATATGCGAATCCTGCGGAGAAGCCTCTGCCCGTCCCGCCTGTTTCTGCGGAACCATTTCACAAGCGCCGCGTCCAGCAGGTCACATCGCACCGAACTTCTCTCGACGACGAAACCAATGCCGCAGTGCTCAACCAGCTCTCGCGCGTCGTGGGCGCGAAGGGTGTGGATTTGTTTGAGGTGTGCGTGGATGCCGTCGCGGCTGGCGCAACTCTCGGCGAATTGACGCGGGCCATTCGGATTCAAGACGCGCCAGGAACGCCAATCATCCCGGTATGTATCACCCGCGGTTCGGCGCAACTGGAGCGGCTTCGGGCTGCGATGAACCGGCAGGTGGAACCCGCGCCTGTGTTTCTCTGCACGATGGGCGCGCCAAAGGAATACCGCGCGCGCGCGGAGTTTTCCCGCGGCTTCTTCGCAGTCGGCGGGTATATCGTGAGTGCGCCCCGCGGATTCAAAACACCTGCGGAAGCCGCTGACGCTTTTGCCAAATCCAGTGGACGAATCGCTGTGATTTGTTCGACGGATGAGAACTATCCCGCGCTCGTGCCGCCGCTCGTGGCGGAATTGCGCTCGCGCAAACCTGATGCTGTGGTGGTGCTGGCGGGTTATCCACCCGACCAAATCGAAACGCACAAGAAATCTGGAGTCGACGAGTTCATTCACCTGAGGGCGGACGCCCTGGAGGTGCTGACGAAGCTGCACCAGAAACTGGGAATTGTATGAACACCACACTTTGGGCAACCCCTTTTGATCGCGCATGAAAACGTTTCCCGACTTTACGCAAGTGCCCTTTGACAGCACGCCCGCGACAATAACCCGCGCCGACTGGCGCGCGCATTTTGAGGCAGAAACCGGCGCGTCGCTCGACGAATGGGTGACGAAGACGCTGGAACAGATTGATCTTCAGCCGTTGTACGATGCCGATGACCTCGCGCGCTGCGAGCATCTTGAAACATTGCCCGGCCTCGCGCCGTACGTTCGAGGCCCTTACGGTTCAATGTATGTCAGCAAGCCCTGGACGGTCCGGCAATACGCAGGATTCTCCACGGCCGAGGAATCGAATGCGTTTTACCGCCGCAATATCGCAGCAGGCCAGCAGGGTTTGTCAGTTGCTTTCGACCTGCCAACGCATCGCGGATACGACTCGGATCACCCGCGCGCGTTTGCTGATGTTGGCAAGGCAGGAGTGGCGATCGATTCAATTGAAGACGTAAAACTTCTGTTCAAGGACATTCCGCTCGATCGCATTTCCGTTTCGATGACCATGAACGGCGCGGTGCTGCCCGTGATGGCGTTCTACATCGTGGCGGCGGAGGAACAGGGGGTGAAACTCGAGCAACTCTCGGGCACGATTCAAAACGACATCCTTAAGGAATACATGGTGCGGAACACCTATATCTATCCGCCTGCGCCTTCGATGCGCATCATCGCTGATATTTTCGGCTTTGCGTCGAAGTTCATGCCGAAGTTCAATTCGATCTCGATTTCGGGCTATCACATGCAGGAAGCGGGCGCGACGGCTGACCTTGAAATGGCTTACACGCTCGCGGACGGCCTGGAATACGTTCGCACTGGCATCAAGTCAGGAATCGACATTGATGCATTTGCTCCGCGGCTCTCGTTCTTCTGGGCGCAGGGAAAAAATTACTTCATGGAGGTGGCGAAGATGCGGGCTGCCCGCGCTCTGTGGGCCAAGCTTATCCGCCAGTTCAATCCGAAGAATCCCAAGTCGATGGCCTTGAGGACGCATTCGCAAACTTCGGGCTGGTCCCTGACGGAACAGGATCCCTTCAATAACGTTGCGCGCACGTGCATTGAAGCCATGGCAGCTGCGCTCGGCCACACACAGTCACTCCATACGAACTCCCTCGATGAGGCCATTGCTTTGCCCACTGACTTCTCCGCACGCATCGCGCGCAACACGCAGCTGTTGCTGCAGGAGGAGACCGGCATCTGCCGTGTCATTGACCCGTGGGGCGGGTCGTTCTTTGTCGAGGCGTTGACTGACGAGTTGATGCGCCGCGCGTGGGGCCATATTCAGGAAGTGGAATCGCTCGGCGGAATGGCCAAGGCGATTGAGACAGGTTTGCCGAAGCTGCGCATCGAGGAAGCGGCGGCGCGGCGCCAGGCGCACATTGATTCGGGCAAGGAACAGATCATTGGCGTGAACACGCTGCGCCTGGAAAAAGCCCAGCATCTCGACCTGCTGGAAGTGGACAACTCCGCCGTGCGCGAATCGCAGATCAAACGATTGCATCAGATCAAGGCGAGCCGCGACAACGCCAAAGTCCAGGCCGCTCTCGATGCCCTGACGCGTTGTGCGGAAACGGGCGGGGGCAATCTGCTCGGGTTGTCCGTGGAAGCCGCGCGCGCTCGTGCTACGTTGGGCGAAATTTCGTTCGCATTGGAGAAACACTTCAGCCGGCACAAAGCCGTCATTCGATCCGTGAGTGGAGTTTATCAAGCCGAATTCGGAAGCGACCCGCAAATTCAGCAGGTGCGCCAGTTAACCGACCAGTTTGCCGAGAAACAGGGACGCCGCCCGCGTGTGCTCATCGCCAAGATGGGCCAGGACGGACACGATCGCGGCGCGAAAGTCGTGGCAACGGCTTATGCAGACCTCGGATTTGACGTGGATATCGGACCGCTGTTCCAACAACCCGAGGAAGCGGCGCGCATGGCGGCAGAGAACGATGTGCACGTTGTTGGGATTAGCTCCCTAGCTGGCGGACACAAGACCCTGCTGGTTCAATTGCGCGAAGAACTCGTGAAGGTGGGTCGCGACGACATCATGATCGTCGTGGGCGGTGTCATTCCTCCGCAGGACTATGACTTCCTGAGGGCCAATGGAGCGGCTGCTGTCTTCGGGCCGGGCACGTTTATTCCAGACGCGGCGAAGGAGATTCTGACGCAGTTGAACCAGACATTGGGGTAAATGAAGCGGCATGGGAACATCGCGGAACATGGAGAGTCAGTCGGGCGAACGCCGGTTAAGCCGCGCCGATGCAGTCGCGTGGGTTTACGCGGGAGGAGCAGGCGAATGAGCGAAGAGCGTTCCGTCCCAATGACTCCCAGGCGTCCGCGCCAGATGACGGTGGAGGATTACGTTTCGGGCATTCTCAATCGTGATCGCGCAATCCTCGCGCGTGCAATCACGCTCGTTGAAAGCACGTCGCGCCTGCACGAGGCCTTGGCGCAGGAGGTGTTGCAGCGCGTGATGCCGCACACAGGGAAAGCCAGGCGCGTGGGAATCACGGGAGTTCCGGGGGTTGGCAAAAGCACGTTCATCGAATCCCTGGGAACGCACCTCGTGGAACGGGGGCAGCGAATCGCAGTTTTGACGATAGATCCGACGAGCTCGCGTTCCGGCGGAAGCATCCTCGGTGACAAGACGCGGATGGAAAAGCTGTGCCAGTTGCCTGCCGCATTCATTCGTCCTTCGCCCACGGGACACAGCCTCGGGGGCGTTGCGCGGCGCACGCGCGAGACGATGCTGCTGTGCGAGGCAGCGGGCTACGATTCGATCCTTGTGGAAAGCGTCGGCGTTGGGCAGACCGAGATCGCGCTCCGCTCCATGGTCGATTTTTTTCTGCTGCTGCTGCTGCCCGGAGCAGGGGACGAATTGCAAGGCATCAAGAAGGGGATTGTTGAAATGGCGGACCTCGTGGCGATCAACAAGGCCGATGGCGACAACCGCTTGAAAGCCGAACTCGCGCGGCAGGATCAGAGCGCGGCGCTGCATTACCTGCAATCGGCGACGCCAGGCTGGAAGACGGACGTCGCATTGTGCGCGGGGCTGACGGGCGACGGCGTTCCAGAGCTTTGGCAGGCCGTAGAACGCTTCTACGCAGAGTTGGAGCCCAAGGGCGTCATTGCCCGCCGGCGGCAGGATCAATCGTTTTCGTGGCTTGAGTCGCTGATCGAGGACGAGCTCAAGCGGCGATTTTACGAAGACCCGCGCGTCAGTGCGCGGCTCCCGGAAGTGCGGCAGGCTTTGATCCGTGGTGAGACCACGGCGGTGCGTGCCGCAGCGGATTTGATGAACGTTCATCGACAAAATTTATGATCAAGAAAATCGACCATCTCGGCATCGCGGTTAAGTCACTCGATGAAGCGGTTCCGTATTACGAGAAAGCCTTGGGGCTGAAATGCGAGCATCGCGAGGAAGTCGCGTCACAGCGCGTGCGCACCGCGTTTTTCAACTGCGGCGAAGTTCACCTGGAGTTGCTTGAACCGACGGATCCGGAAAGCCCGATCGCCAAGTTCCTGGAGAAGAATCCTGCGGGCGGCATTCACCACATTGCCTTTGGCGTGGATGACGTACAGGCGCAGCTGCAGCAGGCTGCAGGCGCAGGCGTGCGCTTGATCAATGAGGAACCTTTTGACGGCGCAGCGGGCAAGCTCGTCGCGTTTCTCCATCCAAAGTCCACCTTCGGCGTGCTCACGGAATTCTGCATGCCCAAGGGAGGCGACGACACCTGCGGTTGCAAACATTAACCCGAAAACTTTATGGCCATTAGCAAAGCACTGTTGGAAGAACTGGAGAAAAAACGCGCGGCCGCCCGCGCTGGCGGCGGGGAGGACAAGCTCAAGGCACGGCGCGCGAAAGGTCTCATGACGGCGCGCGATCGCCTCGACGCTCTCTACCAATCCGGCACATTCCAGGAATGGGGAATGCACGCCGACCACGATTGCCACAACTTCGGCCTTGAGAACAAAACGATGCCGGGGGACGGCGTTGTCACGGGAACTGGATTGGTCGATGGACGCGCCGTGGCAGCGTTCAGCCAGGATTTCACAATCAGTGGCGGATCGCTCGGCCGTATTCATTCCAAGAAGATTTGCGACATCATGGAATACGCGCTGAAGGCAGGCTGCCCCATTATTGGCTTCAACGATTCAGGCGGCGCGCGCATCCAGGAAGGTGACGATTCCCTCTCGGGCTACGGGCAGGTCTTTTTTCGCAACGTCCTCGTGTCGGGCGTTGTGCCCCAGATCGCGATCATAGCCGGACCTTGCGCGGGCGGCGCCGCCTATTCCCCGGCGCTGATGGATTTCATCATCATGGTCAAGGGCTCCGCCAACATGTTCATCTGCGGACCCGAAGTGATCCAGGCGGTCACAGGACAGAAATGCACGATGGAGGAAATCGGCAGCGCCATGGCCAACGCGAGCGTCAGCGGCAATGTTCATTTCATCGCCGAGAACGACGCCGATGCTGTGCGCATTGCGAAGAAGCTGCTCTCGTATCTGCCGTCAAACAACATCATGGACCCGCCGCATGCGCCGACGCCCAAGATCGACCTGACGCCGGATCCCGAGATGAACAAGCTCATCCCCGAGAACATGAAGGATCCGCTCGACGTCACCAAGGTCATCGCGCGGCTCGTGGATGGCGGCGATTACCTGGAAGTGATGAAGGAGTTTGCGAAGAACGTTGTGATCTGTTTCGCGCGCATCCAGGGGATCGTTGTGGGCATCATTGCTAACCAGTCCGCTGTCAAGGCAGGCACGCTCGACATCGACGCTTCGGACAAGACGGCGCGGTTTATCCGTTTCTGCAACGTGTTCAATATTCCCATTGTGACGCTCGTCGACGTTCCCGGATTTTTGCCGGGCGTGCAGCAGGAACGCGGCGGGATCATCCGGCATGGCGCGAAGATGTTGTTCGCCTATGCTTCGGCAACAGTTCCAAAGATCACGGTGATCCTGCGCAAGGCGTATGGCGGTGCTTACCTCGCAATGTGCAGTTCCGACATGGGGGCCGACGCAGTCTATGCATGGCCCACGGCCGAGATCGCGGTCATGGGCGCAGAAGGCGCGGTGAAGATTCTATACAAGCGCGAAATTGCCGCGGCTGCCGATCCCAAGAAGGAGGAGGCCAAACTGGTTGCGGAGTATCGCGACCATTTTTGCTCGCCGTACGAAGCTGCGAAGAAGGCGATGATCACCGACGTCATCAGTCCGGCCGAAACGCGCGCCACAGTCGGGCTGGCATTGCGAAATGTCCTGAGCAAGCGCGAAACGCGTCCGCCGAAAAAACACGGAACGATCCCGCTGTAAGCATCAACTCCGTTGAGCCATGAGCGATTCAAGAAATCCAAATGAGGGCCTGGGTGCGGCTGAAGCCAGCCTGGGCAGGGCGCTGGTGCTGTTGCATCGCGCTGCGTCGAGGTTGGACGACAGTTCCCGCCACGCGGAGGTGCAGGCGGCTCTCCGCCACGCTGCTGAGCTTGTCGAGCAGGCGCGGCACACGCACGGCGGTGGCATTCATGTGCCGCTCGGAGCGCAGAAGGTTTCGACCGCCGTCACCTCGGAGATAGCCGCGGTGATCGCCGCAGCCGTTTCGGTTGCGCTAGACCGGCCGTATCGATTGGTTTCCGTTCAACAGGTTTCTGTGCCTGTCGTTCCGCACCTCAACGTTTGGGCAGTGGAAGGCCGCACCCAGATTTTCATGTCCCATCGCGTCCGTTAACCCGCAATTTCACATGATCAAAAGACTTCGTGTAACTGTAGATGGCACCGCTTACGACGTGACAGTCGAGGTGCCGGAGGAATCGTCAGCAGCCACCGCGGCTCCTGCACCATCAACACCGCCGCCATCCGCATCTTCGCCCACTCCGCCTCCTGCCCCAACTCCCGCTCCCGCACCCGTTGCTGCGTCGAAGCCGGTCGAAGCGTCCGCGCCAGGCGACGTTCCCAGCCCGCTCTCAGGCCGTGTCACTGCAGTCGTGGTTCAAGCCGGCCAGGAAATCAAAGAGGGCGAACACCTGCTGACGCTGGAAGCGATGAAGATGAACACGTTCGTATTCGCGCCGAAGAGTGGAAAGGTCACTGCCGTGAAGACAGAGGTCGGCGCGGTCGTGGAAGAGGGCCAGGGCCTGGTCACCATCGGATAAGCCGATGAATCTCAGCTCTGCCAGATTCGATGCCGGCCGGAAATCTGCCGTGGCCGGATGGACGGTGCTGGAATTCGAGCAGGTTGATTCAACCAACCTCGTCGCAGCCACACTGCCACCGTGGACCGCTGTGCGCGCCGAAACGCAAACCGCAGGACGCGGCCGCTTTCAGCGTTCCTGGGTTTCAAACGAGGGTGGCCTCTGGCTGTCAGCGGTTGTCCCCGCGCCGAATCCTCATTCGCGTGAATTACTTCCGCTGGCCGCAGGGCTGGCGGCAATTGAGACGCTCCGTGGGCTCGGCGTGAAGCACGCGCGCCTGCGCTGGCCCAATGACGTGATGATCGGCGAACAAAAGCTCGCCGGCCTTCTCATCGACACCTTTCAACCCGGAACGGCGGTCGTCGGACTGGGAGTGAACGTGAGGAACCAGCCCGCCGTTATTGAGACGACGCTTGCGTCCACGGCTGCCCGCCTTGCGGATTTGATCGACCCTTGTCCCTCCCTCTCCACGCTCACGGAGGCGCTGCTGCAATCCATTCGCGAGGTTGTTCAACCGCTGCAAAAGAGCCGCCTCACTGAATTGTGTCCGCGCATCAATGCGCTCTGGGATCGGTCGCGGCCCGTGAAGCTTGACCTGGATGGCGTCGAGGTAACGGGCTCATTCTGCGGCGTGGATGAATGCGGGCGTTTGCTGTTCTCCGATGCCTCGCGTCACATTCATTCATTTGCGCCGCACCAGGTGCGGTCGCTTCGGGAAATTTCATCATGAACTCGTATCCAAAAGTTACCGCCGCTGAAGCCGCGGATTTCATCCAGCACGATCAAACGGTTGCCTTCAGCGGATTCACTCCCGCGGGCGCTGCGAAGGAAATTCCCAAGGCCATCGGCGCCCGTGCGAAGCTACTGCACGCCGAGGGCAAACCGTTTCAGGTTGGCGTGATGACGGGAGCGTCGACAGGCCGGTCGCTTGACGGCTCGCTTGCCGATGCGGAAGCCGTCAAGTTCCGCATGCCGTATCAATCCGATCCGACCCTCCGCAAGAGCATCAACGAAGGCAAGACGCAGTTCTTTGACATGCACCTGTCCATGGCGCCGCAGAACGTGCGTTATGGATTCCTTGGGCCCGTGCATTTTGCTGTGATTGAAGCGGCGGACGTTTCCGAGCACGGTGAGATCACACTCACCTCTTCGGTTGGCGCAGCGCCGACCTACTGCCGCGTTGCTGAGAAGATCATCATCGAGCTCAATGCGTTTCACCCCGCATCGTTGCGCGGATTCCACGACGTCTTCGAGCCCGAAGATCCGCCCTATCGAAACCCTATACCGATCTTTCGTCCGTCGGATCGCATCGGCGCGCCGGTCGTGAAGGTCAACCCGAAGAAAATTGTCGGGATCGTGCAAACGGATGCAGCCGATGAATCGGGTTCGTTCAGCGAGATTGGAGAAACAACAGCGAAGATAGGCCGCAACGTGGCGGAGTTTCTTGCAGCGGAATCGCGCCGCGGATTGATTCCCAAGTCATTTCTCCCAGTGCAGTCGGGTGTCGGCGACACGGCCAACGCGGTGTTGAAAGCCATGGGCGAAAACGCCGACATTCCGGTTTTCGAAATGTACACCGAGGTGATCCAGGATTCCGTGGTGAACCTGATGAAGCAGGGGAAGATCCGTTTTGTAAGCGGCTGTTCGCTCACGGTGACCAATCCGACCTTGAAAGAGATTTACGCGAACCTCGATTTCTTCCGTCCTAGGATGCTGCTGCGCCCGCAGGAAATCAGCAACAGCCCCGAGATCGTCCGCCGCCTCGGAATTATTTCAGTGAACACAGCGATCGAGGTGGACATCGCGGGCAACGTGAACAGCACGCACGTTCTTGGCCGCAGCATGATGAATGGCATCGGCGGGTCGGGCGACTTCGCGCGCAATGCATTTCTCTCGATCTTCACGTGTCCCTCCACTGCGAAGGATGGAAAGATCAGCACGATTGTCCCGCTGGTGAGCCACCTGGACCACAGTGAACATTCAGTGCAGATCATCATTACCGAACAGGGCGTTGCCGACCTGCGCGGAAAAAGCCCGATGCAACGGGCGGAGACAATCATTCAGAACTGCGCGCATCCCGATTATCGGGGGCTCCTGCGCGACTACGTGAAGATGGCAGGTTCAGTGCACTCACCTCAAACGCTCAGTGCGGCTTTCGGGCTTCACCAAACATTTGCGAAGGCGGGAGACATGAGAAAAATCGCCTGGGGCGATTTCATCCCGCGATAGTCGTCCCGCTCTCGTAGATACCGCGCGAACCACGAGTGGAATGATTTGTTCCACTCGTTAAGCCATTCTGCTAGCCGGCCGCAGTCTTCACCGGGGAATCTTCCCGTAGTTTCCGATTCCTTGCCTCTTGGCACAGTCTCTGCCTCTCGGGCTCCTAAGAATTGAGAATAAGAATGGGAAGAGACACGATCTATGATTTGGCGGGTGCGGTGCGGGAACCGCTCGCGCGTTTATTGGAAAAAATATTCGGCAGCGGCGTGCACCAGCCGATTGCCGGCGCGATAACTTGGGTGGACGCCGGCATCTCCTGTCTCGTGGTGCTGTTGCTCCTCACGATCCATGCGATCGCCGCGGGATGGCTTCGATGGCGGCGGTCGCGGGAAAGTTCTCAGGCAACCTGGCAGCACGATCTTCTTCAGTCCTTCGCCGGGCCGCTGTACCTCGCGATCTGGGTGGCTGGAATTTACATGGCTGTGGTTCCACTGCTGCAACGCGCAGAGACGCAGGACGAAACGTCTGCGGGGATGAATGCCTGGAACTGGTGCTTCGACGCGGGCATGGTGATCGCCCTGTTCTGGCTGTTCATTCGCGCGACGCGTGTTGCGGAAAAACGCCTCCTGCAATGGAGCGCGTTGTCGAAGACCAACATCGATGACCTTCTCGTCCCACTCGGAGCCCGCGCGCTGCGAGTCGTCGCGCCCGCAGTCGCAGTGATTGTGACGGTCCCGCTGCTCGATTTGCCGCCCGACTACAATGAACTCATTGGGAAACTCAGCGGCCTGCTGATTGTTGGCGTCGTGTCATGGATCCTCATCCAGCTCGTGAAGACGGGCGAAAAGGTGTTGCTCACGCGCTACGACATCACGGTGGCGGACAACCTTGAGGCGCGGAAGGTCTACACGCAGGTCAAGGTCTTGGGAAAAGCCCTTTACGTGGTGATTGCCATCTTCTCAATCGCGTCCGGGCTCATGCTGTTCGAGGAGGTGCGACGGTTCGGAACCAGCATTCTCGCCTCCGCCGGCGTGTTCGGAATCATCGTCGGATTCGCGGCGCAGAAAACCATTGCGAATCTGTTCGCCGGCTTTCAACTGGCCATGACGCAGCCGATCCGGCTCGACGACGTCGTGATCGTGGAAAACGAATGGGGTCGCGTGGAGGAAATCACGCTCACGTATGTGGTCATCAAGATCTGGGACGATCGCCGCCTGATTGCGCCGTTGAGTTACTTCATCGAAAAGCCCTTCCAGAACTGGACCCGTGTATCGGCTGCGTTGCTGGGATCGGTTTTCGTCTGGACGGACTACAGCGTTCCCATCGCGGAACTGCGTCCCGCGATCAAGTCGATCGTGGAGAGTTGCGCCGACTGGGACAAACGATTCTGGAATTTGCAGGTGACGGATTCCACGGAGCGCGCTGTCCAGCTCCGGGTGCTGGCGACTGCGCGGGATTCGGGCAGCGCGTGGAATCTTCGATGTGAAATCAGGGAGAAGCTCGTCGAGTACATCCAGCAGCATCATCCCACCGCTTTGCCGCGATTTCGCGCCGAGGTCGATGCTCCCGCTCGTAATGATGACGCGGCGCTCACTTCCCAGTCCACCGTCGATGCGCCAGGAAGGTAGGGATGGCGCGCTTGGCCGTCAGCATGCAGGGGCGCAGAACGAACCGTGTAATTTCCGGTTGTGTTCTCCTTGCCCGACGCGTTTCACATCTGCGATGGGAACGGCTACGGTGAGAGCCGCACGATGCGATAGAATCTCTGGCTGTCTCCCGCGATATCGTTGAACGAAAGCGAAGCGCCCGAAGCAACCTGATCCGTTCCCAGTTGCTGCCACTCGGAATCGGCCAGGTCGTTTTTGTATTCGACCCTGTAGCGATGACCCGGCGACGCATGAAATGTTACGGCAAGCGTTTGGTCGGAATGGGCAATCAGTTCGGTGATGGAAAGCGTTCCGCTCGCAGGTGGGGGAATGTTGGACGCGCCGGGCGTTGGCGATGGCGTGAGCAATCGCAGCAAACCGGAATCGGGAAGACGCGCTTCACTGACATTCGCGGATTGTGCGCCAAACGTCACGGCGTCGATCGGAACCCCGTCAGGGGTGAACAAGCCGAGCGCTTCGCCGTCCTTGGACAATTTGAATGACACGTGCAGGCTGGATTGATTGGTGTTCGCTGCCGTGAGTTCATCCGCCCAGACGAGCAGGAACCCGCCAGCCGGAACCTGGAATCCTGCTGGGATTCGAAACTTGAACGGATTCGCAAGTGAATCCGAAACGTAGTAGCCAGCGAGATCTGCAACAGCTTCGGATGGATTATGCAGTTCGAACCAGTCCTCGTATTTGTTGTTGGCTGGGTTAAGAAAGCCTCCGTCATTCTCTGCCATCCACTCGTTGATTCTAACGCTGATTGGGGCGAGGGCAGGATTATTCGTCGCCCCGGGTGTCGCATGGAACATCGCGGTGCGGTGGAACGGCTGCGCGTCGGGGACATTGCCGTACGATTGGTTCGCCGGAAGGGTTTTGAACGTGAGGTAATCGATGACCTGAGGTTGTCCATTTACCATCCGGGAGAGAGCGATGGACCCGGTTTCCGGTCGGAACGACGCGTGCAAGTGGCCGCCGCTTTCTTCGCCAGTTTCTCCGTCCAGCCAGACCTGCAGGAATTGTCCGGGTGCCACGCTTGAACCGGCTGGGAACGGCCATTCGGCCGGAGTGCTGTAATTCCTCCCCAGATACAATCCAGCCAGCGGAACGCTGTTGGATCCTGGGTTGTAAAGTTCCACCCACGGTTCGCGTTCGCCGAAATTATCCATCGGCCCCGTGACATTCTCAGCCTGGATTTCGTTAAGCCAAATGTTTGGGAACTCAGAGAACAGGCCCGACACAGAATTGGCCCGTCCGGGCGTTCTGACGCCACTGCCGGCGCCCACCGCCCAGTTGCCAACACGGCTGTTGTCGAACTGCGAACTGATGAGCTGCAGGGAAGTTTCAGATGGCGTGAGCGGCCACGGCGGGGTCGATTCATAGCGCACGCGATCCACGACGACGTCGGCTTCGGCCGTCAGGCCCGGTTGAATCAGCGAAAGGATTTCGCCGTCGGCCTGGAGCGAACCCTCGAATGTTCCGAAAACGGGAATCAATGCGCCATGGTGCGCGGCAAAGGCGATGCCACTCCTTGCGAGAACCAGATATTGGCCGGGCGCAATGATCGATCCTTGCGGGAAGGTGTAGCCAATGCCATTCACCGTCCAGCCTGAGAGGTCGAACGCTGTCGCGGCGCGATTGAACAGTTCTATGTATTCGGCTTCGGGAGCCGCTGTGTTGAAAAGGATTTCGTTGAATACAACATTTCCGATCGTCGGCTCGGGCGTATGCGAGTTTTGCACGGTCACGCCGATGGCGCCTGCCATGGCATTTCCGGCGCGATCCCTTGCTTCGATGCTCCATGCATTTGTTCCGGCCGGCGCGGGCAGGGCGAGGCTCCAGTTTGTCGTGCTGGTCCAGCGGGGCTTGTAGTCGACGCCATTGATGCGAACGCTCTCCAATTCCAGTGGTGCCGTGCCCTGGATGACGACCGCATCGTTTGCTGCGATGAATCGTGTTCCGCTAACCTGGAACGTGAGCGGATCAAACGGCGTCAGTAGCATCAGGATATTGCTGCGGCGATTCGCGATTGACGATTTCGTGGAGGACGGCGAACCCGCAGCGATGCCGGCAGCAAGAAATGCGGAGTGCTTCGCATCCAGGATTGGCTGAATCTCGGCCGGGTTCATTGGACCGTGGGCGAGTTCCTTGAGCGCCCGCAAATACATTCGGAGATATTTCGGCGTGCCCAGCATGCGCGACCAGGGCGTTTCGCTTGTTTGGAACAACCCGCCGTACGCGAGGGAGTTATCGAGGCAGATGCTCAGGTCGATGGTCGACAGCGTCCACTTGCTTTCGGCACTCACCCATGCATCCACGTTCTGGCCGCTGCCTGCGCCAAACGCATCCCAGTTGCCGACAGTGTTGTTCGCCGCCAGCATTCGCATCCAGTTTTCCACGTCCACCACGTTCTCGAGAATGGCTTCGTAATTTAAATCGTTGTAGGCGCCCGCGGCTTCGATCAGCCGAAAAACGTTTGTATAATCGCTGAGCGACGTTTGGGTTTCCTTGATGCTCCAGTTGGGCCGGTATCGTGCAACTCGATAGGAACCATCGGGAAATGTGTAACGGCTCATCCGGGCTTCTGAAATGAGACTGGTTGTTTGCCCGGCATACCAGCGTTGAAGTTTTATCAGCTGAACACCCGTGTGATCGGGAAGATATTGATCCTTCACGAGGCCTCCGGTTGGCCGGAGCGCGTCCTCCATCAGCTTGCCGCGGCGGGTGCCGTTCACATACACCGCGACGAAGCGCCGATAACTCCACGGCAGTCCGAGCCTGCGCATCAGGTAATAAGCGGCCTGCTCGCGTTGCAGCGTTGCGTCGTTGTTGTTGCTGGTGATGTTGTCCTGTTGAATGTCGTTGCCCGGCCAATGAATCTTGTTGAACGAAGTTGCGCCGAGCAGCAGGTCATCCTTCGGCATGCTCCACACGTAATGGCAGGCATTAAACCCAGCGGGTGAACTGTAGCTTTGATGCCAGGGACTTCCCGAATATCGCCCGCCCATGTTGTAGATGATGCGGTTGTTGTAAACGATTGTGCCATCGATGTCCTCGTTGCTCATGACAGGCAATCGGACCCATCGCGTGACGTTCGTTTGCGTGAGCCAGAGGTGATACGTTCCAAACCCGTTGGTTGGATCCGGCTCGCCATAGAAGATGACGCATTCGCGAACCGGTGCGTTGTCCGCAACGAGCTCCGGGAAACGGCTGGTGGCTCCCGCCGTGTCTGCGCCGTGAAGGACAAAGGCAATCGCCCCAGCGGAACGTCCGGGGATTGTGCCGCTGAAAACGCCATCCCCCGCAACCTTGTCTCCATTCCAGCCGGAATCGTTCATGACAACGTTCGACTCCGAAATTGCAGGGTCAACGCGGTAAGCCAATGTTAATGAATTCAACCCGTCTGGATCCGAAACTCTGGCGCTGACGACAACAGACTGGAAGGCGACAGGAACAGCGGGATCGTGCCGCACGTTGTAGATCGCGGGTCCTGCATTGGTGCGAAGCTGGCTGTTGGGCGATCCGGGCGTGCCGAGATTAGAAGGAATCGTCAGGCGTCCAGTGGCTTCAAGCTGGCAGCCTGTGAAACGCACAATGGCTTCCGGACATCCCCGCAGCCAGCGAGCTTTGAAACGGATCGTTGTGTTTTGCTGCGGAGAAAACGTCCCGTTGTTGAGGTTCATCTGCACGCTGTTGGGTCCAACCATCAATCCGTCTCCCGTCCGCACGTGCAGCGCGACGCCTCCATCTGGAAACCCCGCATTCGTTGCCAGGATTGAACGGGAATGGCTGCCCACGAAGCTCAGGGACGACATTCCGTTTTCAAATCCCGAATTGGCAGCGACGTTGCCGCCGATGTTCGCGAGTACTTCCACATTGTCAAAAAGACATTCGCCCGGATCCAGCAACCCGATCTGGATCGAACCGCCAGCGCCGCTTTCGGGGCGCGCCGTGGTTTGAATACTCGTCCAGGGCGCTTTCATGGTTTCATCGCTGTCGGCCCAGCTCGAAGCGAGACGCTTGTCCGCGCGCGCATCAATCAATTCCAGGCTGCTTCCGCCACCGTCCGACCACCGCCCCCAGCGCCCGCCCGTCCCGTAAGTCACGTCATCGACGACGATATCGATGTGGTTGGTCGTAGCCTGGCCAGGCGCTTGTCCATCGATTAGCAGATCAGGCTGGCTGAGCGTGATGCGTTCGCCGGAACCGGAAAGCCGGCCATTGAAATTACCCACCGTGTTCCCTGAATGGAGTTCTGGATAATTGGCAATCAAACGCGCGGCGTTTCTGGCAACGACGAGGTAACCCCCAGGCGCAAGCTCCTGTCCGGGCGAAAAGGTGAAGCTGACTCCGCCGCCGAGTTTCCACCCAGCAAGGTCAACGGTGTTCGTTCCCTGGTTGAACAACTCGATGAACTGGTCATCGTCGTTCCCCGAAATGGGATGATACATGATCTCATTGAAGCCAACGGAACTCACGAGGGGTGGGCTGTTGCTCGCGCCAAAGGAGGTGGCGGCGAGTCGATACCAATCGGCGCCGTTTGGATAGCGGCCAAGTGAAATTCCATTTTCCTGCGGCCCAAACTTCAAGGCATCGACGATGTTTGTGCCGCCCGCATCCTTGAAGTAAATCATTTCGCCCGCTGCATTCAGCGCGAATCCAAGCTGTCGCTCGGTGAAGCTGAGAAAGCCGCGGGCGGGGATGATGGTTCCAGCAGGAATGACAAACTTGTTGTTGGCGGGATGGTCGCTGAGTGTGCATCCGCCGAGATTCGCCGCGGAATTGCCGTGGTTGTAAAGCTCCAGGCCATCCACCTGCGGAAGATCCGTATGGGCCAGCACTTCGTTCAGGACAACGTTGCGCAGCGGCGACGGGTTGGTGGCTTCCGCGGAACCTGGCGAGCCCTCCGCACGAAAACTCCGTTGCCATGCACGGGGATTTGCTTCGCCGTAAGACGCACGCGCCAGCACGATCGAATGGCCGGAGCCGTCGGCACCCATTGGCCAGGGGCCCGAATCATCGTATGCAAACCGCAGCAGAACGGAATTCTGCTCGTCATGCAATCGGAGTTCGCCGCTGGTTTTTAGTGTGTTCGTGTAAGGACCAAATACCCCGCCCAATCCATGCACGGCTTGCACGTCGGCCGGAACAGCAGCCACGATGATGTAACCCTGCGCAGGGATTTTTGTTCCCGTTGGAAATGCATATTGAACCTGCCCCTCGATTCGATAACGGCCAATGTCCTCGGGCCAGGGATTTGAATTGTAGAGTTCGACGAACTCCAGATTCCGCCCATCCGTGCGATCGGCGGGTTTATACATGACCTCGGTGATGGCGATCGGCGTTCGACGGCTGGACGGTCCTGGACGTTCGCTATGGTCCTGCGAGATGGCACTTGTCACTGACGCCGTGCATATCAACAAAGTGATGATGACAGATGATATCCACGGGTTTAAGTCTCGGGGATGGACCTCCGACGCCTGCGCTTTTTTCACGCGGTGACTCTATCGGCAGCCCGAAAAAGAAGCAACGCCGGTCCAGGGCTGGTTTCCGTCCAGTGAGCAATCCGTGCTGCCGTCCGCCCTGGAGAAGTTTGTGTTGGCCACTCCCGCCTGAAACTCGCGCGCAACATGACAACGACCGCAATAGGTGGCAGGCAAAACGTGTTGGGGAAAGGCCGCGCAGGGATCCCCGCACGAAGGTCAGTTTTACGCGCCGCGATCGGAGCATCTACAGGATCCAGATTGTGGGATCCACCCAGACGGCGCCCTTTGCAAAAGGCCGGCGCCGTTCGCAATCCCAGAGGCAATCCTTCGCTCACTTGGAAGCGCGGAGGAAAACGAACTGCCATGAAGCACACAGCGCGTGGAGCCGCAAACAAACGGAAGGGGATTTTAGAAGGGGTTTAACCACGGATGAACGGGGATTTGTGAAGCAGGAGCCGGGTCAGGGCAGAGCTCACGCCAGGGTTTTCAAACCTGCCTTGCGGATTTCCGCCTTCCGACAGGGAAGTTAGCGATACGCTGCAATTTTCCACTTCTCTTCTTCGCGACTTTCGAGCCCTTCCCACATTGATTCGAACAATGCCTTTGAGGGTGAGAACCGGTTGGCCGGGAGAATCAACGTGGCGTGCGCAACTCGCGGATAAAGTGGCTCTCGCTCCGCAGCTCGTCGGCGCGCAGCCGCTTCGCAAAATTCCGCATGCCAGGATGCTTTTCGGCGTTGGTTTTGAACTGAACCTCCATGAACCCTGCCGCAATCAAACTGTTGTGAGCCGCGCGCATCAACAGAACGTAGACCCAGCTGTTTCGGTATGCAGGGTCAATGGCCATCCACGGCGCCTGTGGAGTTCCGTTGGTGAGGATCATCAGCGTCGCGCCGACCACTCTGGAACCCTCCATCACAATCCACGAATGGCGCTGTGAGAAAGTCTCTTCAAATTGCTCAATGGCGACGGACCCGCCCACCTCGCTCGCAATCAGGGAACGAACCGCGATCGCCGGCGCCTCAACAAGCGGTACGACTCGCGCCGCGCGGGGGATTTTTCCACTTCGCACGAGTTGTTGCTGAGCACGGTCAAACAGGCGTGCGCCGGCAGAAAGGTCTGTTTCATACCACTGGTAAACATTCGACACGGAGAATCTGGCCTGCAGCAGCGCCGCGGCTTCCGCGGATCCCGCTTCAAATGCGCGCGCCGTGATGACGCGAGTCGCGCCGCATCGCTGCGCTTCGTCACACAGCTTCCGCAGCAGGATGATCAGGAGGTGATCGCCGGAAATTTCTCGTGTAAACGCCCATTCGACATACGCCTGTCCTCCGTCCGCAAACACCAGCGAACCACAGCCAGCCATGGGCATCGCGCGTCCCGTTTCAACAACTTCGATCAAGCTGTGCGACGGCTTGCGAATCGCGCCGGGCAACAGGGCGACAACGGCGGCTATGTCCCTCGGCTGCGCCGGACGCAGCACAACGCTGTCTGGCGATTCATCCGAATTCTCCGTGCCGGTCTGAAGAACACGTTCAGCGGCTCGCGCCTTCATCTCACGATGCGTCTCCTGACTCAGTTTTCGCCTTCGCGCCCCTGCCAGCAACTGCTGCTTCATCAATGCTTGAAGCCGGAGAACATCTGCCTCGAATCCTTCCCGGGCTGAATACAGGTCGAGCAGAAACTTAATCGTGACCGGCCTGTGGGGATTGAACCTGAGACTTGTTTCCAGCGCTGAAATCGCCCCCTCCGGATTTCGCAATCGCACGAGGCAAATTCCCAGCACGAGGTGCGCTTCTGCGAGCGCGTATTCACGGCCCAGCGCCTCAAGGGCTGCTGCCGTGCCGTTCTCGTAATCTCCCACTTTAAGGCAGCATCGGGCTTTTCCCAACCATGCCACGGCACTGTCGGGCTCCAGTTCCACCGCGCGCTCGTAGCAGCGCATCGCCTCGACCGGCCGATCCAGCCGTTGATACACCAATCCCAACAGGTTGCAGAAGTCCGGTGACGCGTTTGCCAACGACACTTCGATTGCCAGCAGAAGGTTTAGCGCTTCCTTGAAGTGGCCGCGGGCATTGTGAATGGTGGCGAGAAGCATCTTCGCCCGCACATCGCGGGGAATCGCCGCGGCAATGTGTTGAACGATGGTTGAGCCTTCGTCGATCAGGCCAACGCGGAGATAGCACTCCGCCAGCATCAGCCCGAAATCGAAACGCAAAGGAAACGCTTGATAGATCTGTTCCAACAGCGGAACGGCTTTTCGCACCCGGCCGGAAAAAAGAAATACCATCGCAAGAGCCCAGTCGTTCTCTGCCTGCACAGCAGCGGCATAAATGCTTCCTTTGAAAGCCGCTGGCGGAACTGAGGATTCTGAATCGGTGTCCTGTGATTCCGTTTCGCCAGCGCCGCGCTCATCAGGTGTGTCGGGGGTTTCAATGAAAACGGGTTGCCTTGGCATGTGAAAAATGCTCACGAGCGCCCGGCCATTCAAATCCCGCCCGATGGGCAACTCAGCCATCGTGAGAACAGTCGGAACAATGTCCAAAACGCCTGCCCCGTGCGCGAGGTTGTCCTGCCGGATTCCAGGGCCCTTGACGACCAGAATGCCCACGGGCCGGTGCTCCAGGGTTTGGGTTTGAACCTGCCCCGCACCATTCGAAAGCCGCAGCTTGCCTGATTGGTATCCACTGGCCGAGCACAGCACCACCGTGGCATCCGTGCCTGCCAAATGAAGCAGCCGTCCCAATAGCAAGTCATGCAATCGATAAGCTCCGTCCACCACATCCCGATAAAACTGAAATTCCAACTCGCTGACCCGTTCCAGTCGGGGCGCGCGAAATCGCATGAACTCGCGCGAAATGTTGTTGAGGGTGGGATAAAACGCCGCCGTTAAATCCCAGGGTTCCGCTTCCATCAGGTGGGTCGTAATTGCGTGGATGGTGAAGCACTCCGCAAGCATTCGCGCCAGTTGGATCAAATGCGGATCGCGTTCCTGGTCGATGTTTGCAAAATCCGGAACAAACAGCCGGATTGTCGCGGCATCGATGTCTTGAGGTTGCACTGCGCATTGCGCGAGCGCGGCAGCATGGACGTCGGGGAAAACGCCTCGCGCCGGAAGCGATGGCGATACATCACCCTCATGGAGGCGGCGAATGAATGCTTCCGAAACCGCGACGCCATTAATCTGTTCTGCAGGATGACTTGCAGGCCAGTTCACGACGTGGCATCGCCAACCCTGATCCGACAGGACGTTCCAGAGCGCTTTGACCCGCCTTGAACTGCTTGAGAACGGCTGGATCCGTTCGTCTGAGTCGACTTGGGAAACGCCGAGAATTCCGTGCTTGTCCGCCAGTCTGCCCGTTGCCAGCGAATTCCAAAGCAGCGGGGAAATGACTGGGCGCAAACTGGCGAGGTTTCCGGAAACGCCTGCCTCGACAAGTCGCAACAGGTTCGGAAGCGCGCCCGCTTCAAGAAGAGGCCGGATAATCTGCCAGTCAGCGGCATCCCATCCGACCAGCAGAATCCGTTTGTCCGGGCGACTCATGAGGAGCGTTCCGAAGCGCCAGCCGGATTGAAGTTCCCGTTCGGGTTAACGCAACGGACTTCTACCGCGAACTCGCGCGGCGTCGCAGTGCCGCAACGCCCGCAGCACCCAGGGCCAGCAGGGCAAACTGGGAAGGCTCGGGAACGGCTCCGGCCGTGATGGCTCCGCCGGAAGTTTCGTAAGCAAAGCCATGGAGCGTAACGGACTGGTAACTATTCAGCGTGATGTCCGCCCATCCGTAATTCGTCGTCCCACCGTTGTTGAATCGCAGCCCGAGATAGGCGCGCTGTCCCGCGGTCCAGGGCCCCTGGTCCGGAGTGCCGGCGGCGGGTTTGTTGCCGTCCAGGATCGATGACGCCTGTGCCGGATCGACTGTTTCCGCCGGACCGATCAACGCGCCGAGTGACAGGGGCGTCGGGTCCGTCAAAGCCCCACCCAGGCCAACGATCTGCGCGTTGTCCTGATCCAGCGCGTCCCCGTCGTCCTTAAGCTGGTTATCGAACCGGGCCTGGGCGTTCGCGACTTCGGCATTCGCGGCAACATCCCCCGCGAGATTGAAGCTAAGGATCACGCCGTTGCTCTGTGTTCCGGTAACATCCAGAACATCACGATGCACAATGTCGGCATTCGTGCCGTGCACGGCAGCCGCCAAAGCTGTGGATCCCAAAACGTAACTTTTCAGCCGGCCGGAAAGATTCTTCATTGTCATGGTCTGCATTTAAAGTCGTCCGAAGCCCCTAGGGCTCGGAAGTACCTGGTGGCAACGTTTGACTACAAGCATTCCAGTGCAGCAGCAAGGCAAATGTGCCGCCCGCGCGCAGGTTGGGGCGCGGTTAAGAATGGGTGAGATACGCGCTCTTCGGTTCCCGTGATCGACAACTCGCGGCCGCAACCAAGCGGGAATGGAACAACGGCGTTTACGCTAATTTTCGCGAATTGAAGAGGGGAACTTTAACCACGAATCACACGAAGCACACGAAAACAGGGCAGCGGAAACCAAATCAAACGACGGATGGACATTGATTGGGAAACCGCCTTCTCTGCCTTTTCTCTGCTACCTCTGCGAGCCCCTGTTAAACGTCGTCTCTCGTCTCCTGCGGCGGAGAGTTACGCGAATTGCCGAAAAAAAGATGTGTTTAACCTGCCGGCAGGAAATCGAGAACAGTGTCAAGATGCGCCTATGCCAGAGCGGGAGGGCGGGATCGTTGACGGGCGTCTTGGTTCTCAAAGCGCGTCGGGGGGAACAACCGGAGGGGAAACGGGTTTACGCGAATTGCGCGAACTATCGCGAATTGAAGAGGAAGTTTAACCAGGGATGAACACCGATCTGAGGAAAAATGCTGAAACGCTAAAAAGCTGAAAGCTGAAATCCGTTCGACCTCTTCTTCGCGACCTTCGCGTGAGGTTATTTGTTTGGCCAGATCGGCAACGGAACGACGAACAGGCTTCGTCGAGGCGGAAAAGCCTGAGATTAATCCAAGACGTTTAGGTGGAATGGACGTGCCCCGGAATTTTTGTGGCGCCTTTGCCAGTCGATCTAGGGCGGAGATGCGTCGCCGCGGCGGTTGTACATAAAACTACTGGAAAGCGCGAACCGTCCGAGAAGAGATGCAGCATTGATGAAGAGCACCGTCGAAACAACACTTGCCTGCAGGAGGGTTCACTGGGGGATCTTTGTTCTACCAATCCTGCCGCTGGGTGCAACGATTCTCGCCATTGTCCCTGCAATGCTTGTTGTGAACCTGTTCAAGAACATGCTTCGCCCGATCGGTTCTGAAATAGCGATTCCCTACATAAGCCACATCATCGCGTTGCTGGCGCTACCGGGAGTTACGGTCTGCATCGCGTTGTTGGTAATCGTCTTCATTGCGTATAACCGCTCAAGTGTCACGTTGACAGACCGCCGGCTCCATTATCGTATAGGTTTGGTATCATGCACGTCCGGTGAATTGCCTCTCTCGAACGTGGATGCGATCTTCCTTTCAGATTCCCTGCTGGGTCGGTTGCTCGGGTATGGGACCATCACCGTCACGACCGTCGGAGGCTTGATTATTCCGTTTTATTACGTGCCGGACATCGTCGAGTTTCACAGGATCCTTCAAAAGGCCATCGACAACTCGAGACATCTGTCGCAACCGGAAAGCAAACCAGCGCAGGCGTCCGCCCCCGACGCCGCTCGCTATATGCCGAAGGCTTGACCGAAACAGCTCCGCCACGCGGTGTAGCGAGAACACACGGCAACACGTTCGACGAAAACGGCAACTCGCAACACCTGCGAATCCGACTCGAGCCATTGGGCCCCGGTTGCTAGCCAATTGTGATGGACGCAGCTGAGGAGGAAAAACCTCCGGGTCGTCGGCGAGTTTGGCGCTGTGGTTGGCGCTTATTCCGCCTGAGCTAAATACGATTGCGATCCTAATCGAACCTGGATTCCCCTATATCGATCAGGAGCTCTGACTAAGAATCTAGATTCCGACACATTCGCCGTTGACGGACCTGGATGCAAAAGTAAGCTTCGAATATGAGCGCTGCAATCAAGACCGGGGCTGTTTGGTTCACAACGAAAGGTCAGGTGGTTATTCCCGCATGGCTGCGCAAGCAATTTCACATCGAGGACGGCACGAAAGCCGTGGTGCAAGCGACGCCAGAGGGAATTTTGCTGAAGCCGATAACCGCGGCGCTCATCAAGCAAGGCAGGGGCATCCTTAAACGCAAGCCAACTGACAAGCCATTCGCCGAAGATTGGGCGGAGCACAAGAAGCGAGAACGGGACATCGAGGAGCGCCATGCCCGGTAAGGTGCTCGACAGTTTTGCGCTCATCGCCTACTTCCGCGACGAACCGGGCGCCGAGACGATGGAAAATCTACTCGTGGCCGCGGGCAAGAAGGATACGCCGCTTCACATGACCGATGTGAATTATGCTGAGGTCAAATACTCCATTGTGAAGAAGGACGGCGCAGCAGCTTGGGAGGAGGCCGCAAAGGTCCTTGAGGGCCTGCCGATCGACTTTCACTCCACGACCCGCGCGATGGCTGACAATGCAGCCGATTTCAAAGCGCGATTTAAAATCAGCCTCGCCGACGCGTTCGCCGCCGCGCTCGCGAAAGAAAAGAAAGCCGAACTCGTCACCGGTGACTCGGAATTCAAGACGCTGGAAAAGGAAATCAAAATCAACTGGCTGAAATAAAGATGCGCCCACAAGCCTTGCGATCAGGATTCCCGTTCGCGTTCGTCCAATATTCCATGCCGGGCAGGAGGAAATGTCGTTCGATCGTCAGACCCTGCAACCGCGAGAACGGCATCGATGCGAAGTGGTTTAACCACGGATGATCGCGGATTCGGAAATAGCTTCCTGGGTCTTTTCTCTGCTACCTCTGCGTGCTCCTATTAAACGTCTTTTCTTAGCGCCCTGGGTGGCATTCGCTGTGAGGCAACACTTGTCACTCCTGGCTATTTTGTTGGCTGGTGTTGATTCCGGTTGACTGCGAACACTACTTTCGCAAGCGAAAGAACTGGAGACCGGAAGTGGCATTCGTACTGAATACCATCTTTCCATTCACAAAGCTGACATTGGGAACAGAAGTCCAGCCGCCCCCCGAAAGATCCGTCGCTTCCAACCCGAAACCCACTCCCTCAACGGCCGGCCACGAGAGCACCAAATCTGACCCGTCCCTTGTCACCTCCAGCTTCGGCCCGGCGGCAATCCAGCCGACGAACAGGTCCGCCGGCCCGTTGTTCGTCAATCCGCGCGTTTCCAATGAAAAAGTTCCCGTGAAACTGCCGCCGACAAATGTCAGGATGGGCATGCCATTAAACGGATGATAGGTGTTCCCCAGCGCGAACGCCTCAGACGTGCCGCTACCCAACTGAGCCGCATCCGCCCGGAGTTCTCCAGAAGGATCAAGACAAACCAATGCCGCCACTGGATTCGTCACTTCGCCGTTCGGGCCGGGCGACGCAAACCGCCCCGCAATCCAGCAGTTCGTTCGCGAATCAAAAGCAATGTCATTCGCCGCATCTTTCCCTTGCCCAGGCAATTGCCGGGCCCATGCCAGATCGCCATCGCTGTCGTACTTCGCCACAAAAATGGTCGAACTGTTCGCATTGGAAAGTGTGACAGAACCGAAGTGGATCACATTGCTGAAGGATCCCGCCGTAAAAAGATTGCCACCCGCATCGATCTTGATCTTGTTGCCCAATACCATGTCGCCTCTCACCCACTGCACCATTCCCGCAGAGTTATACTTCACCAGAACGTTGGACGTGGTCTGGCTCGCCGGAGAAATCCCGTCAAAGGACGTCTCGCCCAATGAACTTGCGGCCACATAGCAGTTGTTCGCCGCGTCGAGCGTGAGCGCAAAGGTCGAAGCAAACGTCCCTTGCCGAACCCAGGCGACATTTCCCTGTGGATCAAGCTTCACCGTGAAACAGTTTGGTTCCGTTCCAATCTTCGTGAGCGTGGAATCGCCGAAGGTAAAACTTGCCGATTCAAAGGTTCCTGCGAGATAAAACGCTCCGCCTCCAAAAGACCGTTCTGCGCCGATGTCAGCGAAGGATTCCTTTGCGCTTCCACCTGCGCGCTGGAGCCACGCGACATTTCCAAGCGTATCGATTCCCGCCACGAAAATATCTGCATCCCCGGCATTGGTCACGGCCGCAGAACCGTATCCGAGGCTGCTTCCCGAGAAGCTTCCGGCGACCGCGTTCATTCCATTTGGCAGCGCGGCGTGCCGGGCTTCGACTATTGGTTGTTCGATCGTTGGAGCGACGGACCACAATGGTGCGTCCGAGGACTGATAGCGGAACTTGGTGAGAAAGACGTTTGTGACACCTTCTGTGGTGCTCAGACTGTGGGTGCCAATGGTTGTGTTCATGGCGAAACGTCCAAGAACGAAGATGTTCGTGTTGAAATCAGTCGCCAGGCTGATCCCAGAAACAGGCGCCGTGCTGCCGGCGCGCGTGAGCCACTGTGCATGGACGCCCTGGGCGACGGCTGGCTGCTGGCTGCCAAACTGCAGGGCGGTGAATACTGTCATGGTGGCCGTGAACAATGGAAAATCTTGAATCCTCATTGCCAACCTTCTACCGAACCAAGCTTCGCGCTGCAACTTCAATTGGTGGTTGCAAAGAACGCTGAAGCAGCCTCTTCAGGCCCGGAAACACGGCCGTAACCGCTCGTCGTTCCGGAGAATTGTCTCGACCTCGGCGACACAATCGCGTTCGGACAAAATTGTGTAAAAGTTGGGTTTGATCGATGGCGCAAGCCGAACCGCCTCAAGCCATTCGGAACGCGAGAAAGGCGCCGCGGCGATCGCACGCCAAAATCCCGTCGCATCGAACAGGTGCGTAATTGTTTCCGTGTGGCGTCCCTGCAAACGGCTCGCGATGTAGCTTGCAATGCCCACCTGCAGTCCGTGCAAAGCCGGATGCGCGCTTACTCGGTCCAACGCATGCGAAATCAAATGCTCGCTTCCGCTCGCGGGACGCGACGAGCTGCAAATAGCCATGGCGATGCCATTCAACATCAACGCCGTTCCCAGCAGCGAAACGCCTTCCAAATCGCGAATTGGCCGCGCAATGAACTGAAACACGCTCGCATCGGATAACAGCGCGGCGAAATCATCGAGCGCAGTTGCGCGCGCGTGGAAGGCCAGTTTCCAATCGGTTACCGCCGTGAATTTTGCGACCAGGTCGCCCACCCCCGATTGCCACAAGACTTCCGGCGCGTTCAGGCAAACCTCAGTGTCGAGCACCACGCCAAATGGCATGGCGGACGGAAGCGATCGGCGCTGCCCTTCGACAGTCAAACTCGATTGCGGGCTGCAGAACCCATCGTTCGAAAGTGACGTCGGCGTCGCGATGTAATAAATGCGCGCCAGGAACGACACATATTTCGCGACGTCGAGCGCCTTGCCGCCGCCGAACCCGACGATCGCATCAACGCCTGTGGGTAATCGTTTAAACAGCGCTTCGGCTTGCTCAAAGCTGGGGCTGCTGACCGGGACCACCTCGGCGGCCTCGACGTGCTCGCGCTGAAATCCCGCGCAGAGCCGGTGCAGGAGATCAGGATTCAGATCCTGGCTGTGAAGGACGAGAACGCGCTGGAAGTTGTGGCGTCGCGCGTAAATCCCCAGGCGATCAAGCGCCCCGCGCTTTAATCGGACGAGCGAGGGAATCGCAACTTGCTTGTGCGTTAACATGGAGTTTTGAGAAGAACGCCAGCGATTTCGGACCAGCGATGGAATGGATGAAATGATTCGCCACGGCGCTTGAGTTCCACCGCAAGCCATCCCCGTGCAAACCGAAGCTCCGGCCTGACGGCGAGCGCCGATGCCAGGTCCGGCCGGCCATCCCCGGCGAACGCGGCGCAACGGCTTCGTTGCATCGCATCCGTCACCACCGCGAGTTTGTCGATGCCATTCTGCTGGCTGAAGAATCGCGATTCCACGGGCAACGATATTTCCAGGCCGCGTTGAGGGGAGAACCTTCCGGGATTTGCATGCACAAGGAGGCTTGTGCGCGCCGCGCGAAGGAGATGCTGGATGTACCATTCGCAGCCTGCGGATGCGACGATGATTTCCCAACCGTCTCGGCGAAGCTGTTCAACCGACTTCGCCAATTCCGGATCGATTTGCATTCGGCTCACGAGGTCGAAGAGCGTTTTCTCGTCCGTTCGAATGCGGGAGAAAATTGCAGCGAGCGCTTCAAAATGCGTCAGCTTGCCAGCGACATACTGTTCCCAGGGATCGTCATCGGCACAGACCGGCCACTGCGCCCGCACAAGGTCGTAGAAATCGTGAAGCGTGATTGTCCCGTCGAAATCTGTGACCAGGATTTTTTGACGGGATTCGGAGTTTTGCCGGGATGCGGTGCTCACGCGCCCTCACAGTGTACGGAGGTATCGAGGGAAGACAATCCTGCCTGAGACCGTTCAGTTGAATCGCGCGCACCTTGACGCTGTTCTTCGCCACGGATAGTTCATTTGACATCACGCGATAAGAAGAAACCGCATCTCCCAACGCGGCGAGTTCGAGGGAACCCCCGAGGTTTGTTGAGACCTGCATGGGAAAGAGATCGCCGTTGTCGCCCGACCAAACCAAATAGGCAAGGCCGACTTGCTTGAGCGAGTTGACGCAGCTTATGCGAGAAGACTTTGCCTTCGCTTTTCCAAGAGAGGCGACTGCCAAGGCTCCGAGGACGATAGCGATGGCGGCAATGACGAGGAGGTCAGCGCGTGAAAAGGCGCGTTGTCGTTTAGGGTCTCGGTTGCTGCGGATCACGCCCCGCGAAAGAACTCGTGGATCACTTGCGATACACGCTGAATCGGAGCGTCGGTCAGTTCAGGATAGATCGGCAGGCTGAGGCATTCGCGAGCGGCTTTTTCGGTGATCGGAAAGGCGCCTTCCTTGTAGCCCAGCGAGGCGTAGCACTTCTGCATGTGGAGCGGCAGGGGATAATGCAGCGCGCAGCCGATCTTGTTTCCTTCGAGATGCTTCTTCAGTTCGTCGCGTCGCGGATGCCGCACGACGTAAAGGTGATATGCGCTTTCCGCGTAGTCCGCTTCGCGGGGCAGTTGCAGCGGTGTGTCAGCGAGGAGTTCGTGATATCGATGCGCGACGCGACGGCGTTCAGCGGTCCACTTGGGCAGATGCGGCAGCTTTACTCCGAGAACGGCACCCTGAATTCCTTCCATGCGGTAATTGAAACCGACTTCATCGTGGTAGTAGCGGACGGTCGAGCCATGTTCGCGCAATGACCGCGCACGCGCCGCGAACGCCGCGTTGTTGGTGACGAGCGCGCCGCCTTCGCCAGCCGCGCCCAGATTTTTTCCCGGATAAAAGCTGAAGCAGGAAATCTCTCCGAAGGTGCCAACCATCTTGCCGTTGTATTTCGCACCATGCGCCTGCGCGGTGTCTTCCACGACGGGCAGCTTGTGCTTGCGCGCAACGGCGAGCACCGGGTCGAGATCGAAGGGATGGCCGTAAAGATGCACAGGCATGATCGCCTTGGTGCGCGGCGTGATGGCAGCTTCGATGCGCGCGGGATCGAGATTGAACGTGGCGTCCTCGATATCGACATAAACCGGCTTTGCGCCCACATACGAGATGGCCCAGCTCGTGGCCACGAACGTCATGGGCGTGGTGATCACTTCATCGCCCGCGCCGACGTCGAGGAGCATGAGAGCGATGTGCAACGCCGACGTTCCGCTGTTGAAAGCGACGCAATGCTCGGCGCCGACGTATTTGGCGAAGTCCTTTTCAAACTGGACCACGTCGGGTCCGAGGCAGAAGGAGCAGTTGTCGAGGGTGCGCGCGATTGCGGCGTCGAGTTCCTTGCGAATCCCGCGGATCTGCGCGGGTAAATCCAGGTAAGCGATAGGTTCAGCCATGTTAAAGCACCATTTTGGTGCGGGCGGAACATATACAACCGGCTCGCGTTTGGAAACAGAATCTCGGCTGAGTTGATCCTCCTCTCAGGGCGCGCATCTTGACAAGTTCTTGGTTTCTCTCCTCGCCTGCGACGCAGGCGGGAGAAGGGTTGGGAAGAGGGTGCTCTGATGCGTTCTCCAGCGTGGCGTCGTTTCCAAGGTCAAACGCTCCTCCTCTCCCCGGCCCTCTCCTCCGCTCCGCGCGGAAGAGAAGGAGGTAAGAATGGAGCTGCACAGGTAAGCGTTAAGGCTAATCCGGATTTTCCTTCAACCATTCTTCGGTTTTCTTCTGCCAGGTGGCGCGGTCGGTGCCGTAGTTTTCCTCGAGGTAGAGCTCGAGCAGGTCCCGCGCTTCTTCGGCTTTCGGATGGTTGGGGGTGAAGGCGATGTCCAGAAACGCAGGCAACTTGGTGGCGTTGGGGCGGTTCAGCAGGTCTGCGAGCAGGGTGTCCAGGACTTCCTCGGGCAGGGTGGCGTCGACCGCGAGCCGCAGCAACGGCGCATAATTTTCATCTTCGACCAGATTCGATAAATGCTGCGCCACCTCATCCTGTCCTTCGGCGGGGAGACGCGGAAACATAGTCAGGAGTTGCGTGACCTTGTCGGTGTCTTCGTCGTCGGAGGCGAGGACCTCCTCAAGGCTATCCTCCCAGTTGGTCACGACCTTTTCGGGCTGTGCGAGAGGAACGGCGACAACCTCGGGCTCGGCCACAGGCTGCGGGTCCGCTGGGCGCGATGGAGGTGCGGGAGCCGGGCGCGCGGGATTCGGCCGCGTGGCGGGCCTGGGTACGGTTGTGGAGTTCACCGCCTCAGGTTGCGGCGGTTCAACCGGTGGAACAGTTGCAACATCCCGCGTCGCGAGCCAGCCGATCCCCAGACCGAGGCCGACAACTGCCACCAACACGCCCAAAACCGTTCCGATTTTCGCTCTTGCCATAATTTACGTGGTAACGACCGCATCGAACTGCAAGTCGTGCAATCTCTTGTAAACCCCGTTGCGCTTCAGAAGTTCCGCGTGCGTCCCTTTCTCCGCAATCCTGCCTTCCTGCATAACAACGATGAGGTCCGCCTTCTGCACGGTGGAAAGCCGATGCGCGATGCAGAGGGTCGTGCGGCCTTCCATCAATTTCTCAAGTTCGTTCTGCACCAGCCGCTCGGACTCTGTATCGAGCGCGCTCGTCGCCTCGTCCAGAATCAGGATGGGCGCGTCCTTGAGGATCGCGCGGCCGATGGCGATGCGCTGGCGTTGTCCGCCCGAAATGTTGATTCCCTTTTCGCCCACGACTGTTTCGTAGCCGTGCGGTTTCTGCACAATGAATTCATGCGCGTTGGCCGCGCGTGCAGCGGCTTCGACTTCCGCGTCGGTGGCGTTCGGCCGCCCCATGGCGATGTTTCGGCGAATTGTTTCGTGGAACAAAATGGTTTCCTGGGTGACGAGGGCGATCTGGCTTCGAAGGTCGCGCGTGGTGACCTCCTTCAGGTCCACCCCGCCGATTCGGATCGAACCCTCTTGTGGATCATAAAAACGGAGGAGCAGATTGGTGACGGTTGTCTTTCCCGATCCACTGCTGCCCACCAGCGCCACGAGCTGGCCCGCTTTCACGGTCAAACTGAAATCCCGCAGAACGGGCTTTTCGCCGTAGTCGAAACCCACGTGCGAAAATTCGATATCCGCATTCCGTGCGTTCAACGGAACGGGGTGGGCGGGCTCGCGAATGTCATTGTGCGTATCCAGCAATTCAAAGATGCGTTCGCTGGCTGCGCGCGCGTGGTGGATGGAGTTGTTCAGCCGTGTCAGCGACTTGATCGGCTGATACATCACGACGATTGCCAGGATGAATCCAACGAAGTCGCCGATGTCCGGTTTGTTGATTGTAACGGCTGTGGCGTAGATGAGAACCAATGCCACGCCGACGCCGCCGAGAAATTCCGTGAACTGGCTGGGCAGTTCGTTTGCCCGCACGACGCGCATCGCCTGGCCGACGAACTTGCGGGTGGTCACGCGAAATTGCTCCGCCACGGTGTCCTCGAGATTGTACGCTTTCACGATGCGGTTTCCCGTGAAGGATTCGTGCATCAAGGTCGCCATTTCGGAAATGTGCGTCTGCATCGCCTTCGCCGATTTTCGGACGCGGCGTGCGTAGATGGAAATCGGAATAAGGCAGATGGGAAGGACGATGATTGAAATCAGTGTCAAAACACGCTGCTCCCGGGGAATGAGCAGGACGCAGAGCATGGCGACGATTGTAACGGGATCGCGGACCATGGATGTGACAGCGGTTCCCATGATGCCGTAGAGCGTGTGGGTGTCGCTGCTGATGCGCGAGATGAGGTCACCTGTGCGGGCGCGGCTGAAAAACGTGAGGGAAAGGTTCTGCAGGTGCGAAAACAATTTCAGGCGCAGGTCGGCGACCGACCGCGATGCGGCCCAGCTGGTCATATAGACGCTGAGATAGCCGAAGATCGCGCGCACGAACATCGTTGCGGGAATGAGGCAGATGATGAGCACCATCGCGACGCGCGACTGCGGGGCTTTGATGGTGGGGATCCAGGTGCCGAGTTGATTCAGAATCCAGTGTTTGAGCCCGGTAGCATTTGCAATTTCCTTGCTGAAGCTGAACTCTTCGCCGAACGCGAGATTGACCACGAAGTTGATGAAAAAAACAAGGAGCGCCTGGGTGAGCGCAAAGATCATGCTGCAGATCAGCCCCAGGAGGAGCCGGCTGCTGTGGGGCCGCATGAAGGGCCAGAGCTTTCGGAAGAATCCGATCATCCAATGCAGTATGGGATTGTGCCGCGATTCCGCTAGTTTTTCCTGAAGCTGGCGGTGTGAGAACAAGGATGGACGAATTCCGGCGATTGCGTAAATTCTTGCAAACAAATGGGGATCCAAAACAAATCGCTGCCCGTCAGTTGGACGATGGCGCTGGTGGCGTTGGGAGTTGGCCTGGTGCTCTATGCATTCAATCCGGCCACCGTGCCGATCTTTCCCGTATGCCTTTTTCATCAATGGACTGGGTTGAATTGTCCTGGCTGCGGATCATTACGCGCGATGCATCAGTTGCTTCACGGAAACGTGGTGGAGGCGTTTCGATTGAATGCGCTCCTTGTCATTTCGATTCCGATTGGCGTGTGGTTTGGCATTCGCCTCCTGCGGCAGCACCTGCGCAATGAACCTGGCCCCATCGTGCGCCCCCTCTGGATTTGGATTTACGCGCTGGTGTGGCTGGTGTTTGGAATTGTCAGGGAACTTCCAGTGCAATCATTCGCGGTGTGGCCGCCCTAAACCGTTCGCTCCAACTAAACCAAGGAATCAGGAATAAGTTATGTATAGAATCATCGGCGCAGATGGCAAAGCCTACGGTCCGGTCAGCGAAGAACAGATTCGTTTCTGGATCGCTGAGAGCCGCGTGAACGCGCAGACGCAGGTGCAGGCGGAGGGAACGGCTGAATGGAAACCGCTTGCGCATTTCCCGGAATTTTCGGCGTCATTCGCCGGGCCCGAAGCTCCAATCGCGCCATCCATCCCGGCAGCGCAACTGGCCAGCAACCGCGAAGCCGCGAAACGCAGCGTCAAGGCTCCGGCAATCGCGCTCAAGGTGTACGCCGGACTTTTGCTGGTCGTCAGCCTGCTCTCACTGCTGCTCGTCGTCCTGGTCATGACTGGCTCAAACCCTTTCACGAACGTCGAGAACGCTGAAATCTCAAAATCGCTGACGCAGCAGTTTGGCAGCGCGACCGCGTTCATCGGTCCGATTCTCAACCTCGTTTTCGTCGGCCTCATCTTCGTGGGAGCATCGAAGTTTGAACGGTTCGAAAGCTTTGGAATGGCGCTGACGGCGTGCATCCTCGCGATGCTTCCATGCTCGCTGTGTTGCGTGATTGGCCTCCCCATTGGGATTTGGGGAATCGTGGTGTTGAACCAGTCGCAGGTGAAATCGCAGTTCAAGTAAGACGCCATGTATCGAATCATTGGAGCCGACGGGCAACCCTACGGTCCAGTGGATGCGGCGCAGGTGCGCCGTTGGTTCGCGGAGAACCGCGTTCGCCGCGACACAATGATGGAACGTGAGGGATCATCCGAGTGGAAGCCGCTTGCGGATTTCGAAGAATTCTCAGACTTGTTCCAATCAGCTGCGCCGGATCCGGGGCCGGCGAGTTCAGGAACCGGCGGCAGTCGCAGTATGGAATTGGAAGCGTCGATCGCCGTTGCGAACTCGCGTCCCGGCTTCAGCGCGACGGAGTGCCTGGGGCGTGGCTGGGATTTGGTGATGGGCCGTTTTTGGTTGTCGGTCGGAGTCAGTGCCGTCTGTGTGGTCATTACAAGCGTTCCGCTGCTTTACGGCCCCGTCATGACGGGATTGTTCTGGTTTTTCCTGCAACAGATCCGCACTCGAAACGCGAGGCTTGAAGACGCCTTTGAGCCATTCAAACACGTACTGCTGCAATCGTTTCTCGCCGGACTTGTCGTCTCCGTGCTCGTGTCCATCGGCACGATGCTGTGTTTCGTGCCCGGAATAATCCTGACTTGCCTATGGATGTTCACGTGGCCTTTGTTAATGGACAAACGTTTGGATTTCTGGCCGGCAATGGAGGTTAGTCGCAAAGTTTTGTGGCTGCGCATCTGGAGCATTCTAGGCCTTTGGTGCCTGTCGCTCTTGCTGCTCCTTGCGGGATTGTTGCTATGCTACGTGGGGTTGTTTGTTGCGGTTCCTGTCGTCATCGCTGCCCATGCCTGCGCGTACGAGGAGCTGTTCGGGACGCCGCGGACGGAGCCCCTTCCGTGAACGTCGCATCCGCGAAGGTATTTGACGCCATTTTTCCGTAAACGCATTCTGCGTCATTCATGAAAACTTCATTCCGCCTTCTCTTCGGCTGCATCCTCGCTGCGACAGTGAACTGCGGTGTTGCCGCAACAAACCCGGCAGACCTGGCGCCCGCAGCAGTGCTGTCGATCATGGAACGTGTTGCCGACTGGCAGCTGGCGAACCCGAGCCGGCATCGTCAGACGGATTGGACCCAGGGAGCGGGCGATGCGGGGTTCATGGCGCTTGCCCGTCTCTCGAGCAGCCCTCGATTCGAGGAGGCAATGATCCGCAAGGGCGAGACGAATGAATGGCAGCTTGGGCCGCGCATTTACCACGCGGACGACCACGTAGTGGGGCAGGCGTATTGCGAACTGTTTTTCAAGTCGAAGGAGGATCGAATGATTGCGCCGCTGCGAACGCGGTTTGATTACATCCTGGAAAATCCGCGGCACTTCGAGACTCTCGATTTCACGCAGCGGCGCATTGGGGATCTATGGTCCTGGTGCGACGCGCTGTTCATGGCGCCGCCGACGTGGGTGCGCCTTTGGAAGGCGACAGGCAAGGAACAATACCTTGAGTTTGCAATCACCAACTGGTGGCGGACCTCTGACTATCTTTATGACAAGGAGGAACATTTGTACTTCCGCGACAGCACGTATTTCAACAAGCGCGAAGCCAATGGACGCAAAGTGTTTTGGAGTCGCGGCAACGGCTGGGTGATGGGCGGTCTCGTGCGCGTGATGGAACATCTGACGCCGGGCCATGCAGCGCGGGGGCGGTTCGAACAACAGTTCAAGGAGATGGCTGATGCGATTCTTCGATGCCAGCAGCCGGATGGCTTGTGGCGATCCAGCCTGCTTGATCCCGAGAGCTATCCGTTGAAGGAAACGAGCGGCTCGGGCTTCCACACGTATGCGCTGGCGTGGGGAATTAACAACGGATTGCTTGAGCGGCAGCGATTCGAACGCGCAGTGCGCAAGGCCTGGAGCGCTTTGGCTGCGTGCGTGAATGAAGATGGAAAGCTGACACACGTGCAGCCGATTGGTGCGGACCCGAAGAAGTTCGATCCGGAATCGACGGAGATTTATGGCGTTGGGGCGTTCCTTCTGGCGGGGAGCGAAATGCATCGATTGCTTTCGTCGCGGCCTTAGCGGGCGTGCATTCAAGGACTTGGGTGTCGGCCTCGCGCACGGCACGCCGCGAAGCCCCCGGCTCCGAATTTTTGACCACGGATGACCACGGATCAGCAGGACAAAATCCGCCGCTCCTCTCTCTGCTACCTCTGCTTGCTCCTGTTAAACGTCTTCTCTTCGTGGCCTTCGCTGCAGCAACTTCTTTTCAATCTTGTGAACACGCTTAGGTGCGACCATTGAAGCGACCTGAAGGTCGCTCGGCAGGGCAGTGTCGGGATGCACCCGGCGGGCTGACGGGTGATGCTTGCTTGCCTTCAACTGGCGCTTGGGTGAACGTGTCGGCTCTATGCTTACGGAAAACGACGTCCGCAACGCTTTGGCCGCGGTAAAGTATCCTGGTTATTCGCGAGATATTGTTTCCTTCGGCCTCGTGAAGGAAATTGCGGTGAACAATGGCGCTGTGTCGGTGGGGATGCAGTTGACGACAAACAACCCTGAAGCCGCGCAACAGATCAAGGTGGAAAGCGAACGCGCCCTGAAGGCGTTGCCAGGGATTCAAGCCGTTCACGTCGATGTCCGTCAGCAAGCAGGAGCGGCGCCCGCCACTGGCCAGGGCCCGTGGTCGCAGCAAGGCCGGGTTCCGGGCTTGCGCCACATCGTTGCCGTGGCCAGCGGCAAAGGCGGTGTCGGCAAGTCAACGACCGCGGTGAATCTCGCCTGCGCCCTGCACCATCTGGGCGCAAGCGTCGGACTGCTTGATTGCGACATTTATGGTCCAAGCATTCCGCTCATGATGGGCACGCGGGACAAACCCACACTTGCGCCTGACGAACGCATGATCCCACCAATGAGTCATGGCGTGAAGCTGATGAGCATCGGTTTTCTGGTGGACGACGATCAACCCGTGATCTGGCGTGGGCCGATGATCAACAAAACCATTCAACAGTTCTTCTCGTCGGTGGCATGGGGCGATCTTGATTTCCTCATCGTTGATCTTCCTCCGGGAACGGGCGACGCCCAGCTTTCGCTTTGCCAGACAGTTCCATTGGACGGCGGCGTCATTGTCACCACACCCCAGGAGGCGTCACTCGGAGTCGTCCGCAAAGGCGTGGGGATGTTTGAGAAAGTGAACGTGCCGATTCTTGGGATTGTGGAAAATATGAGCTATTTCACGGCACCTAACGGGGATCGTGTTGAGATCTTTGGCCACGGCGGCGGCAGGGCGGAGGCGGAGCGCAAGGGAGTGACGTTCCTGGGGGAAGTCCCCATCTTCACGGAGATCCGCGAGGGCGGCGATTGCGGCGTTCCGGTTGTGGTGGCATCGCCGGAAGCCCCTCCGGCTCAGGCGTTTCTGAGAATAGCCGCAGCCCTGCAGCAGCGTCTTGGCCAGAGCGTGTAGTGCGAACGGGTGATTTGCAAAGGCGGCGGATGCCTATAGATTCAGTCAGCCTGAGCTGGTAATACATACAGGCACGTCCGGGACCGCCAGTTTTGCATTGTCAGTCTTGGGACTGCCTCATAGAGTTGCGCGGCAAAGGCACCCTTTGTATATGTCGGACCAAACTAACGAGCCCGCCCAGGCAAGTGACCTCCTGAGGAACTCCTCGCTTTACCGCGAATTTCAGGCCGAGCGCGAAGAGATCCTCAAGCACAAGTGGATCGAGTCAGAAAAGGCTGGACGGGATATTGGTTTCGAGCGTGCGCTGACGGATTGGATTATCAAGCACCGATCCAAATGGCGAAAAGCGCGCCTCGGCACCAACTGATCAAAACTGCGGTTCCTTTAAGGCGGCCCTGCGAGGCGGCCAAGGATCGATGACCCATCATTTTCAATGCGACGAACAACCCTGCCCGGGTGTGTTCGTTTTTTTATGTCCGAATCCTGCGTCATCCTGAACGCCGCTGCCGTTCAGCGCGCCATCATCCGCATCGGCCACGAGATCGCCGAGCGCAACGAGAACAGCCATGAGGTGGTTCTGGTTGGAGTCCCCATCGGCGGCGATGACCTTGCGCGCAGGCTGACCTCGGTTCTCACGGGGATTTGGCAGCATCCCGTGCCTGTCGGGGTGCTCGACGTCTCGATGCACCGGGACGACCTGAATCACCGAGCGGCGCCGCAGGTGTTTCCGACGGTGATTCCCTTTGATGTTACAGGGAAGACAGTCGTGCTTGTGGATGACGTTTTATTCAGCGGACGCACGACACGTGCGGCGATGGATGCGTTGAACGATTTCGGGCGGCCAAAAAAAATCCAACTTGCGGTGCTCATCGATCGCGGCCATCGCGAGTTGCCGATCAAGGCGGACTTTGTCGGAAAGAACGTTCCCACTTCCATTTCCGAGAAGGTGGTGGTGCGGCTTGTTGAAGGCGGGGCAGCCCACGACGAGGTGGTTCTGCAGAAGCGATCTGAATCCGCATGAGCTGGAATCGAAAGCATTTGCTCGATATCGAGTCGCTGACCGCGGAGGAACTCAATACGGTTCTCGACACCGCGAAAGCGTTCAAAGCCGTGGGCACGCGCGTCATCAAGAAAGTTCCGGCCCTTCGCGGAAAAACAGTGGTGAACCTGTTCGTTGAACCTTCCACGCGCACGCGCATCAGCTTCGAACTCGCCGAGCAGCGTCTTTCGGCCGATATCATCAACTTCACCGCGGAAGCGTCATCGCTCAAGAAGGGTGAGACGCTGAAGGACACTGCAAAGAACCTGGAGGCGTTGAATGCGGACTTCATTGTGATCCGCCATAGCGCGTCCGGCGCCGCGACTTTTCTCTCCCGCGTGTGCAACGCCAGCGTCATCAATGCGGGTGACGGCGCGCATGAGCATCCCACGCAGGCGCTCCTGGACGCGTTTACGATCCGTGAACGCAAGGGGAATCTGGCCGGGTTGAATGTCACGATCCTGGGAGACATCCTCTACTCCCGGGTTGCGCGCTCGAACATCTGGGCGCTGACGAAGCTTGGGGCGAACGTCACGCTGTGCGGACCCGCGACTCTTGTGCCCCGCGTGTTTGAACAGATGGGCTGCCGGGTCACTTACAACGTCGACGAGGCGATAGAAGACGCGGACATCATCAATCTTCTCCGCATTCAACATGAGAGGCAGCGCAAGACCATGTTCCCGAGCATAGGCGAGTACACCACGTTGTTCGGCCTCAATAAAACACGGCTTTCGCGCGCGCGGCCCGACGCTCTCATCATGCATCCCGGTCCGATCAACCGCGGCGTGGAAATCGATAGCGAAATTGCCGATGGCGATCGCTCACTGATTCTCGAGCAGGTGACCAATGGTCTGGCTGTGCGCATGGCGGTGCTGTTCCTGGTCGCGGGCGGGAAGAGTCCCCAGGAAGTCAGCGCTTCATGAGACATTCTTGGTCTGGGCGGTGCAGGAGCCGTTCGACGAAACAGTTCGGTTTCCTGGTGATTGCGGCGGCATTTGTAGCGGTTGCTTCGGCACAGGAGGAAAGCTTCACCATTGATGCTGACGCCTTGCAAGCGGTCCAGCAATGGGCGGAAGAGAACATTGATGAAGACGTGCTGCGCTCGCTCGGAGCTGCGGACCAGAAGCAGGTTGAAACATTCTTCAAGGAGATCCAGAAGCGATTTCACGGAGAATACGTTGTTGATGTGGCCGAACTTCGCGACATTGCCAAAGGCATTCTGCCATTGCTGGAGGCGAACGCAGACACCCAGGCGTATGCGATCTGGCTGAAGAGCCGGCTCGATTACCTCGAGGTGGCGGAGCAGTTGCAGTTTCGAATTACGGCGCCGCGGGGTGCAACTAATTCAGTCCCTCGCTCGCAACCCATCCCGAGCCCGCAACTGGAGCGCGAAGTTTGGATCGAGAAAGTTTCAGCCCGTCCTGTTCCTGCCGCAGCTGCCCCTTACGTGAAACGGTTGAAGCCGGTGTTTGAACGGCATCGGCTGCCGCCTGAGCTGGTGTGGATTGCTGAAGTGGAATCCTCGTTTGACCCGCGTGCGAAAAGCCCGGCTGGCGCGGCTGGTTTGTTTCAGTTGATGCCGGCTACGGCGAAGCAATACGGGCTCAAGACCTGGCCGTTGGATCAGCGGTACCGGCCCGAGGAGAGCGCGGATGCGGCGGCGCGCCACCTTGCGTATCTTTATCGCCGATTCAAAGACTGGCGCCTTGCGGTGGCGGCTTATAATGCAGGGGAGGGGACTGTAGGCCGGGCGCTGGAGCGAAGCCGCGGCAAGACCTTCGATGCCATTGCAAATCGATTGCCGGCTGAAACGCGGCTTTACGTGCCGAAAGTGGAAGCCGTGTTGAAGCGTCGCGAGGGGGTTCAACTCGTGGCGCTTCATGGACCGGGACGGTAGCTCGGGTTCTCAAGGGAGTGCTTTCAGGCCGCTTCAGCTTGAAAGGGTGCGGATGGCACGCGAAACCAAGCGTCACGGCTTGCGAACAACAGATCAGTCCCGGCCATGGGATCATGCCCCGGGCTTCAAGGCGTGCCGCCGTTTCCAGTTCAAACGCTCATCCTCCCCCCAGCCCTTGTCGACATGCACCCCTGGCTTCATTGCTTCCGGATTTTCACTTGCGCCGAGGTTGTTCACTGATAAAGTCCCGGTCGCTTTACCACCGGCAGCGGTGGATTTTTTGTTTTTGCATCAAGTTACATTGTGAAAATCTTCAGCGGTACGGCCAATGAACCTCTGACCCGTGCGATCTGCAATTCGATCGGCTCGCAGGCAGGCCAATGCACGATCAAGCCATTCCCGGACGGCGAAACGTTTGTAAAGATCGAGGAGAATGTCCGGGGCGAAGATGTCTTCGTTGTCCAGCCCACGTCGCCTCCCAGCAATCATAATCTGATGGAGTTGTTCATCATGATTGACGCGCTGCGACGCGCCAGCGCGAATCGCATCACGGCGGTGCTGCCCTTCTACGGTTACGCCCGCCAGGATCGCAAGGATCAGCCGCGCGTTCCCATCACGGCAAAGTTGATTGCGAACCTGCTCGTGGCTGCGGGGGTGAATCGCATTCTCACGATGGATCTGCACGCACAGCAGATCCAGGGGTTCTTTGACATCCCGGTGGATCATCTCTACGCGGCGCCTGTGATGTATGAGTATCTCAAAACGAAGAAGTTGAAGGATTTGGTTGTGGTGAGCCCCGATGTTGGCGGCTTGAAGATGGCGCATGCGTATTCGCAGACCCTCGAGGCCAGCCTTGCCATCGTGGCCAAAAGGCGGAAGAGCGCGACCGAGGTGGAGTCGATGGCGGTGATTGGCGAAATCAAGGGCAAGAACGTCCTGCTGGTTGACGACCTGACCGAGACGGCGGGCACCTTGACACAGGCGGCGAGCCTGTTGAAGGAGGCTGGGGCGCAGCAGATTCTTGCATGCGTTTCGCATGCGATTCTCAATGACATGGGCATCGAACGCCTCCGAAAATCGGTCATTGACGAACTGATAACAACTGATACTGTCCTTCGCCCCGCTATAGACGGGGTAAGAATTACCACGTTGTCGGTGGCGGGGCTTTTAGGCGAAGCGATCAAACGGATTCACAGCAATTCGTCGGTCAATTCGCTGTTTGAATTTAAGGGCGGGCGCACCAGTTGACTCTGGGCGGCGTTGCCGGGAATAGATTTAAGAAAATGAAAACTGTACCTTTGAATGCATTCGCCCGTTCGCTCGGTCGCCGGGCCGGGGCCAAGAAACTGCGCAGCAACGGGCGCATCCCTGCCGTGATTTACGGCGGTCCCGACAAGCCCCAGAGCCTCGAGGTCAATGCCCGCGAGATCGGCGATCTCATCCATCGTTCCGCGTCCGAGAATTTGCTGGTGGACCTTGCGTTGAAGGACGATGCCCGGCCGAAACGGCTGGCGCTGGTGCAGGAAATCCAACATCACCCGCTGCACGGCCACATCCTCCACGTTGATTTTCACGAAGTCTCCGAGACCGAGAAGGTCACCATCATGGTGCCTGTGGAAACGACTGGCGAACCCACGGGCGTGAAGAACAGCGGCGGGGTCCTTGAACACGTGCTGTTCAAGATCAAGGTTCGCGCGCTGCCGAAGGATTTGCCCGAGCAGGTGGTCATTGATGTCAGTGCGCTCGAACTGAACAAGACGATTCACATTGGAGAGATTCCAGCGCCCGAAGGCGTGGAGATCTTGGGTGACAAGAACATTCCTGTTGTCTCCGTTGCGGCACCGCGCACCGAGGCTGAAGAGACCGCCACAGCAGACGCAGCGGCTGGAGCGGGCGAAGTCGAGATGATCAAGGAGAAGAAGGAAGGCGAAGAAGGCGGCAAGGCTCCTGCCGGTGGCGACAAGAAGGCGGGTGCGGAGAAGCCTGCGGAAAAGAAGAAGTAATCTGGAAGAACGAGCCGGAAGGTCCGGTTCCCGCGAAATCCGCGCATGGAGAACATGCACCTTATCGTGGGATTGGGAAATCCCGGCGCGGAGTATGCAAGAACCCGGCACAATGCGGGGTTCCTGCTGGTTCAAAAACTGGTCGAACGTTGGGGTGCCAGTTGGAGTTTTGAGAAGAGGTTCAGCGCGAGGATCGCCCGCGCGGAGTTGAGCGGACAGCGGGTTGTGCTTTGCGAGCCGCAAACGTTCATGAACGCAAGTGGCGACTCAGTCGGACCATTGGCTCTGTTTTATCGGGTTGCGCTGAGCCGGATTCTGGTGGTCGTGGATGACGCGGACCTGCCGTTTGGCGAGATCAGGTTGCGACCGCGTGGAAGCAGCGGCGGGCATCATGGGCTCGAGTCGATCGAGCGACGGCTAGGCAGCCGTGAGTATGCGCGGCTTCGAATTGGGATAGGGCGGCGCGACAATGCGCGTGAGATCGCGAATTATGTTCTTGGCCGTTTTTCGCCCGACGAATGGACGGTGGCGGAGAAAGTTCTGACGGCGGCCGCCGACCAGGCAGAATGCTGGCTGAAGGCCGGAATAGAGAAAGCAATGAATCAATTTAACGGTGTCGTGACGGCGCCGTGAACGAAAGACCAGAGCAGTGAAACGATACGAAGGCTTGTTCATATTGGAAACCGCGGGGAAAGAAGAAGGCGTCAAGGACGTCATCGACCAGATTTCCGCTGAGATCACCAACCAGGGCGGAAAAATTGAAACGGTCCAGAAGATGGACAAGCGCAATTTCAGCCGCATCGCCGACAAGAAGCACACCGCAGGGTTCTATGTGAACGTCATTTTCGAGAGCGAACCCAAAACGGTCCAGCAGCTCCGCACCCGTTTCGCACTGAATGAAGACGTGTTTCGCGTCCTCTTCACTGCTGCGCCTGCGGTGACAGTTGCTCCCTGATCCAGGCTCGTTATGGCCAGCTTCAATAAAGTCATCCTGGTGGGGAACCTCACGCGCGATCCGGAATTGCGCTATACGCCCAAGGGGACGGCCATTGCGAAGATCGGCCTCGCGGTGAATCGCACCTGGAAGAATGAAGCTGGAGAGAGCAAGGAAGAGGTCACGTTCGTGGACGTTGACGCCTTTGGACGCCAGGCCGAAACGATTGGCCAATATATGAAGAAGGGCAGTCCGATCCTGGTGGAAGGACGATTGCGGCTTGATCAATGGGATGACAAGCAGACGGGACAAAAGCGCAGCAAGCTGGGTGTGGTCGTTGAAGCGTTTCAATTCCTTGGCGGGGGGAATCGCGGCGCCGAGGGCGGCGGTTCAGATGCACCGCGGCGCGCTCCAGCTCCGGCGGGCCCGTCATCGGCACCTGCAGCAGCCGAACCCGACATGGCGCCTCCAGAGGAAGACGACGTTCCATTTTGATTCACGGGTTTCAGGAGGTTGAGCCCAATTGCGATCAACCTTCAACCATCAACAGCACAATTTCGTATGGCAAAGACTGAAGTTATTCTCACCAGCAACATTGTTGGCCTTGGCGGCGAGTCCGACCAGGTCAAGGTCGCCGCAGGCTACGCCCGCAATTACCTTTTCCCCCAACGCCTCGCCATCCCGCTCACGCAGGCAAACAAGCGCCACCTGGAAGCGCTGAAAAAGAAGCGCGCCGAGCGCGAAGCGCATGAGTTTAATTCGATGAGCGAGCTCGCCAAGGGCGTCTCCAAGCTGATCTGCGTCATCAAGGTGAAAACCGGCGAAGATGGCAAGATGTTCGGCACAGTGACGACAGGGATGATCGCCGACGAGCTGAAGCACCAGTTCGACATCACGCTCGACAAGCGCAAGATCCATCTGGAGCAGCCGATTCGCGCGCTGGGCGAACAGGAAGTTGAACTCCGCCTGCATCATGACGTGAATGCCAAGCTGAAGCTGCGCATCGAGAGCACCACGCCTCCGCCAGAACCTGCCGCAGGAGCCGGGGAAGGAAAGCGGGAAGAGCCCCGCACCGAAAAGCGTGGCCGCCGCGGTGAAGCGGAAGCCGCCGCGCCAGAAGCAGCGCCTCGCGGAGCGAAGGCTGAAAAGGGCGCCAAAGCAGACAAGGGCGCTCGCAAGTAAACGCGCCAAAATAATCTTCATTCAGCAAAAGGCAGGCTCACGCCTGCCTTTTCCTTTTCCCGCACGGTTCCGAATTCGATTGGCGGTATGCAGAAATCCGTAACTGAATTCGACGGAGCGCACTCTAAATTGGCACTGTGCATCCACTGCCTTCACTTCGTTTGCGAACCTTGGGATGGGTTGTCGCGATTCTAGCCTCGGTGGCAGGTTTTGCTTTTGAAGGCCATTGCGCGGTGATCGGCACCAACACACCTGCGCTCCCGCTTTCTCCAAGCCGGATCGCTGCGCTTCCCGAGCCCGACCGGGGTCGCTGGACGGAATACATGCAACGCTCGGCGCGGCAATTGGTCCGCGATCGGGCATTTTTGCAACGCGAACTCCGGACGCAGCAGGTGACCAATCTGACATCGCCGCAGGAGGCGCGATCCAAAGCGTGGATGTCCCCTGATCGTTCGGCGGATTATTACCGTCAGGCTGAGGCGCGGCGTGTTGCTGAGGCAATCGTCACCTTCCAAACCCCGGCGGGCGGCTGGAGCAAGAACATCGACATGACCCGCCCGCGCCATCCTGGAATGTTGTTTGGCGTGGCAAACCTTTCCCGTTTTCAAGGCACCGAGGATTTTGATTTGTCCGATGCCAGCTGGAATTACATTGGAACGTTCGACAATGACGCGACCGTGATGCAACTCCGGTTTCTGGCGCGGGTGATCGATGCGTACGCCACCGATGCGCCGAGCGAGGCAGGGCTGACGAAGGCATTCCTGCAGGGCATTCAATACATCCTCGATGCGCAGTATCCCAACGGCGGGTGGCCGCAGGTCTGGCCGTTGCAGGGTAACTATCACGACGCGATCACGTTCAACGACAATGCCATCGTCAACGTCCTCGCTTTGTTGCGGAATGTGTCCATGGGAACCAATGAGTTCCGATTTGTGCCGGATGCGATCCGAAATCAGGCAGCTGAATCCTTCAAGAAGGGATTGGATTGTGTATTGAAGACGCAGGTGCGAACCAACGGGGGTTTGACGGTCTGGCCGCAACAGAGCGATCCTTTGACCCTGCAGCCGACTTCCGCGCGGAACTTCGAGATGGTGTCGCTCGCATCGGCCGAGAGTGCGAATCTCATGCTGTTCCTGATGCAATTGCCCAAACCTTCTCCTGAAATTGTGGAATCGGTGCACGCGGCGGCTGCATGGTTTGAAAAAACGGCCCTGCGCGATGTGGCTTATCGGCGGGCCAATGATCGTGGCCGCGTCCTGCTTCCCGCTGATGGCGAAGGTCCACTGTGGGCGCGCTATTACGAGATAGGGACCGATCGTCCAATCTTCGGCGATCGCGACAAAACCATCCATGACAAGGTCGATGCTGTCTCCGAGGAGCGGCGGATTGGATATAGTTGGTTTGGGGACGGGCCCGAGGATGCGCTCGAACGATTTGAAACGTGGCGCCAGCGGTTTCCGCTTCGGAAGAATTGATCGTCCTCGATTCGGTTCTTTTACGCCACTGCGATGCGTGGGAATTTCTCGCTGCATTCGCAACGCTTCAACCTGAATTGGGCTGAAGGCACGCGCTCCTTGCGCGAGCAGTGCGGAGTCTCACCCCCTTTTGTTCACACGCTGCATAGCAAAAAGTCATTGGCCAAAACTCCCTTGCGTTTCAACAGTTCGTCATGAAAGCTTTTCGCGCTTTATGGCACACGTGAAACTGCATATTCCGGGACCGATCGAAGTCAGCGAGAAGACATTCAAGGCAATGTGTTCTCCAATGATTGGCCATCGCGGGCAGGGCTTCAAAGACCTGTACGCGAAGGTTCAGCCGCAACTTCAGCAACTGCTTTCCACCCGGCAGCTGGTTTATCTCTCCACATCCTCCGCGTGGGGTGTCATGGAGGGCGCGATTCGGAATCTCGTCACGAAGCGGGTGCTGAACTGCATGTGCGGCGCGTTCTCGGACAAATGGCTGGACGTTTCCAAACGATGCGGAAAAGACGCTGACGCGCTGCAGGTGCCTTGGGGTTCGCCGATCACCGCTACGGAGGTGGAGAAGAAACTGGCGACCGGGCAGTTCGATGCACTCACGCTGATTCATAACGAGACATCCACCGGCGTGATGAGCCCGCTCACTGAGATTGCCGCGCTGAAGCGCAAGTTTCCGGACGTGATGTTCATCGTGGACGCAGTCAGCTCCATGAGCGCGGTGCCTCTGAAGTTTGATGAACTTGGCATTGATGTCCTCCTCGCAGGAACGCAGAAGGCTTTCGCGCTGCCGCCTGGACTTGCCGTGTTCACCTGCTCTCCCGCGGCGCTTGCCAAGGCGGCGACAGTCAAGGATCGCGGATATTATTTCGACTTTGTCGAATTCCAGAAGAACGCAGAACAGAGCATGACACCCAGCACGCCCAGCATCAGCCACATCTCTGCGCTCTCTTCCAAGCTGGATGAATTCTTTGCAGAAGGTTTGGAGAACCGATATGCCAGGCATCAGAAGACCAACCAGCAGGTGCGCGGCTGGACTGCGAAGCACGGCTTCACGCTGTTTCCGGACGCGGGTTTTGAGTCGCTGACTCTGACCTGCGTGAACAACGGTGCAAAACCGGGCGGACGGACAGTGGACGTGGCGAAGCTGCAGAAGCTGGTGAAGGACCAGGGATTCCTGATCGATGGCGGGTACGGAAAGATCAAGGGCACCACATTCCGCATCTCCAACATGGGCGATGAAACCGAAGCCTCGATGCAACCGCTGCTCACGGCGCTGGACAAGGCGATGCAACAACTTTAATTCTGGCGCACTCGACAAGCGGCACTCACAGGGTGCCGCCTTTTTTATGAGTGAATCACGCGTTGGCGCGTTATAGTCTTTAAACCTATGAGGAACGCTGGCCGCCCGTGAATGTTCGGGCTGTGATCCTCAGACCGGTGTTGCCTCTTTGATGTAATTCATGGCCGAAGGCTACACGATTGTTCGCCTGGCGAATGGCACTTTCTCCGTTCGATCCCTGGCTGAATCCGAGACCTTTCATCCGGGAATCGGTCCTGTTGCTGAGGCGGAAGCGTTGTATGCGGTGCAGTTGGAACTGGGGCATCGCGCAGTTGCCGCGGAAGGCGGTTTTGTGATCTGGGACGTTGGACTTGGAGCCGCCGCAAACGCGGTGACGTCAATCCGTCACATTGCCGGGCATGTTGCAAAAGCGGCCCGTGAATTCATTACTGAAGTTCGGCTCGCCAGCTTCGATCGAACCACCCGCGCGCTGGAGTTTGCTCTGGGTCATCGGGAAGAGTTGTCATATCTGTGCGGGTTTGAATCCGCTCTCAAAGAATTGATCGCCTGTGGAACGGCGACAATCGAAGCCGGAAAGCTGCGGGTGGTGTGGACCTTGCATCGCGGCGAGTTTCCATTGCTACTTGCGGAAGCCTCAACGCGTGATGTTCCGGCACCGCAAGCCATTCTCTTTGATCCTCATTCTCCGCGGAAGAATCCCGAGATGTGGACGGTAGCGTTGTTTGAGAATCTTCTGGCACGCGTGGATGACCTGCACCCGTGCGTGCTGGCGAACTTCACCCGAAGCACGATGGCGCGAACGGCAATGTTGCTGGGCGGGTGGTTTGTGGGAGCTGGGCGTTCTTCCGGGATGAAGGAGGAAACCACGATCGCGGCAAGTCATCGCGGGTTGCTCAAGGAACCGTTGGACCAACGATGGCTGGAGCGGGCGCGGCGATCCGACAGCGCAGAACCATTGCGAGAAGCGGTTTATTCGCAGTCACGTTTGTCCGAGGAAAATTGGCAGCGCCTTTGCGCGCATCCGCAGTTCGCGCCGCTTGGGACGTAGTCCTGGCCCATGCAGCGATTGCGGCATGTTCATTCGGCTTCGACTGTGATTAATTGTTCCAAGTGAATCCTCACCAAACATTCGACGCCTTGCTGAAGGGTCCCGAACCTATGCTGGCGCTTGCGCCGATGCAGGACGTGACGGATCTGCCCTTCTGGGGGCTGATGGCGAAGTATGGCGGGCCTGACGTTTATTGGACGGAATACTTTCGTGTGCATCCGACTTCGACGATTGAGAAATACATTCTTCGATCCATCACGGAGAATCCGACGGGGAAGCCCGCGATTGCTCAGATGATCGGAAACGACATTCCCTCCCTGGTTCGAACCGCCCGCGAATTGCAGCAGCATGCGATTGTGGCGGTGGACCTGAACCTTGGCTGTCCCGCTCCGATCGTTTACAAGAAGTGCGCAGGCGGCGGGTTGTTGCGCGAACCCAAGAAAGTGGATGCGATCCTCGGGGCATTACGCGACGCGGTGCAGGTGAAGTTCACCGTGAAAACACGGCTGGGATTCGATTCGCCGGACGTGTTTGACGAACTCCTGCCGATCTTCTGCAAGCACAGCATCGATTTGCTGACCGTTCACGGTCGAACGGTCACTGAAGGCTACCGCAGCGAAGTTCATTACGATTTTATTACGCGGGCTGTGGCGGAGATGCATTGTCCCGTGCTTGCGAATGGCAATATTTATTCCGCGGAAAAAGCCTCTTCCGTGCTGGCAAGCACTGGCGCGCGGGGCTTGATGATTGGACGCGGCGCCATTCGAAACCCCTGGCTGTTCGAGCAGGTGCGGCAGCATCGGCGCGGCGAGCCTATCGCGCGGCCAACCGGCCGCGATGTGTTCGATTATGTTGAGGCGCTTTACGAAGCCGTTTGTTCCCCCGAAGTCGCGGAGTTCCAGCAGGTCGAGCGAATGAAACGCTATATGAATTTTCTGGGCCTGGGTGTCGAGCCAAGCGGCGCCTTCCTGCATCAGATCCGCCGCGTCACAAACAGGCACGATTTTTTCCGCGTTTGTTCCGAATTCCTGGATCATGGCCGGTCCATGCCCCTGGAGCCATTGGCTCTCGAATTGAAGCGAACGGACGTGATGGCGGGCGCCCAGGGATAGGCCATCGATCTCGCCAATCAGCCATAGCGATACGGCTTCTCCATGACGAAGGTGTTCGGCAGGTGCCGAATCTCCTTAACGCCTGATGCACCGAGCAGCACTTCCACGATGTCGAATCGGATTTTTGCCCTGGGTTGGTGCAATAGCCGCAGGTAATCCAGGGCGGTCTGGCACAGGAGGCGCCGCTTTCGGGCATTCACGGCAGCTGCTGGACGCGTCCAATCTTCCGAGGAACGCGTCTTGACCTCGACGAAGACGAGGCAGTCGTTGTCGCGAAAAATGAGGTCGATCTCTCCGCGCCTGGAGCGGAAGTTCGCGGTGAGAAATTTCATCCCTTTCTGGCGAAGGTGCAGGAGCGCCTCCCTTTCGCCGAGTTCGCCGCGCTGTAAATGGGCGGGCCGCGTATTGCCACCAAGCCACTGGCGAATGTGAAGAAATAGCCCCATGCACCCCTTCTGCCACACAGGTTATCCCGAAGCTTCAGCAGCTGCGTCCGCAGACTCGAACAATTCCATCGGGCTCGCCACCGGCCGGAAGGGCGCGAAGCTCCTTCGATGAATGGCGCACGCGCCAAGACGCTGAATGGCCTCGTAGTGCCGGGGAGTGGCGTATCCCTTGTGCTCGCTGAATCCGTAGCCGGGAAAGACCGCGTCGAGCTCAAACATCTTGCGATCCCGCGTCACCTTGGCAATGACGCTGGCGGCTGCAATTGAATAGCTGCGGGCGTCGCCTTGAACGAGCGCTGTCTGCGCGTACGGAAGCCACTTGATTTTCAGGCCGTCTACGAGAACGTGGTCAGGCCTGGGCTGAACCTGATCCAATGCGTGGTTCATTGCGCGCCACGCCGCCTGTCGAATGTTGATCCGATCAATCATCTCAACATCAACGATGGAAACGGCGTACCGGATCTCCGGATGAGTGGTGAGGACCTGGAAAAATTTGTTGCGCTGTTCCTCGTCCAGTTGCTTGGAGTCATTCAAGCCGCGCAGTTTTGTGCAGAGTCCGGATTCGAGCCAGGAAATCGGAAATACCACGGCCGCGGCAACGACGGGACCCGCGAGCGGTCCGCACCCAGCCTCGTCAACGCCCGCGACGAACTGCTTGCCCTGCTGCCAGAGTGCGCGCTCGTGCGAGAGTCGATTCCAGAATTTCGCGGCCATGTTTTTTACTTTTCCACGATGGCGGCCCTCCGCGACCGCCGCAATCTATTTTGCCTGCGAAGATGCAGCAGGCACCGCTTGCGTCTCGACCGGTCGATTCCACCGCGCCCAATCCATCAGGAGCATTTGTTCCGGCAAAAAATTCGGCGCAACGCTTCGGAGCGGGAATGATGCAGGAACCATGGGACGTCCCTGCGGATCCTTGGTCAGCAGCGTGGACACGACCAGCGCGCCCCAACTGCCGCTTCCCCCCTGGATGATGTCCGACTCGAAACGCATGTCCATCGTGCGCGGAGTAAGATACAGGCCATAGACAGGCTTCAGGCCGTCGTTGATTGCGAAGATGGTCTCATCGTTGTTGACGCTGTCGGGATTGCCTGTGCCATCGAGCGTCAGCCACACGCATTGCCTGTCCCCGTACCACGCCACGGCCCATGGAACGTCACTCATCACGAGTTCGTTAGGCTTGACCCAATCTGAAATCTGCTGGATCGCGGGCGGGAAGTACGGCGGATATTGAATGGGAATTCCGCGCGGCGGCAGGAGCAACAAGAGAAGCGGCATGCCTGCGAGCGCGACGAAGATCGCCTTGATGGCGTGGCGCATTGCGGCAACGGGCACCTGGACGTTTTCCAGCAGCACCTGGAAAAAAGCGGCGCCATAAACCGTCACAAAAGGAAGCAGCAGCACGAGGTAATTCTCTGAATGGATTCCGGGATTCTCATCGGAAAGTGCGGTTCGGCCCAGCGCCTGTGTCAGGTAGCAAACGACGAGACTTCCAAAGACCCAATACCGCATGCGTGCGAGCAGGGGATTTCGGAATGCGACCATGAGTCCGGCAAAGAAGAGCATGATGACCCAGCCGCTGCCGAACGTGAAGAGCTCGGTGCGCAGCAGGATGGCGCTGTTGATGAGCAACTTCATCCAGATCGGACGCGCCGCAAACCGCAGGTCGGGATCCAGCGATCGATCCAGCGTGTATTCAGGGTACAAGCTCGCGCCTTTGAACAGGTCGTAAGTGACCGTGCCAAAAAACGTGCCGCTGACACTCACGTTGCGGGCCACCCACGGAATCACGGCCGCGACGAACGCCGCCACCAGAATCAACGCCATCGGCACGCGGCGCGCGCCGCCAAAAACGATTACGAGAACCAGCGACGGCAGGAGCAGCCATCCCGCGCCGTATCGCGTCAAAGTAGCAAGCCCCAACAGCAGTCCCAGCAGGGCGGACATCCCCAGGAGCCATGTGGCGTTCCGCTTCGGCTCAATCAACTCGCGCTGGATTGCCGTCAGCGTCCAGCACACCGCCATGAGAACGAGGATCAACAGCATGGTTGAAAGTCCAGAGCTGCTGAACTTCCACAGGACGTCCGAGACGAACAGGAGCACGGCGGAGGTGATCGCCACAGGCTGGTCAAAGAGCGAGCGAGCCCAGAAAAAGGTGAGAACCACGATGCCGAGGAACAGCGCCTGGTTGAACCATGCGATGAGAAAATCAGGCTGGTATCGCCAGAACCGCCCGTTGCTGCTCCAGAAAGGCTTGGCCTTGGAGCCGCTGTGTTCGAACGGCAGGATCTTCATCAAGCCGGCCAGGACAATGGGATAAACGGGGGGATTCGAAATGTCGGGATGTCCTCCCTTCAGGCCTGTTGGATCGCGCGGCGCGTTGGTTTCGCCACTGGATTTGAGCGCTGCCTGCGAGACGAGATGAATGCTAAAAGGCCGCACATAGGATGTCGTGTACCCCCTGCCTTCGGAGATGTTCCGCGCCAGTTGGGCGGCGTCCATGGCTTCCGGAGAACCAATGTTTTTTGCAACGCGCAGGTTGTAGAGGAGGAGAAAGGCCAGGGCGGCCAGGACAATCAGGGCATAACGTATGTACCGCGGCCCGACGCCGACTTCGATTTTATGAATGATGTCCTGCAGGAATGGCATTAAAGATTCTCCAGATTGTAGGTATGCAGTTTTCGATGCAACGTTCTGCGGCTCATCCCGATCTTTTGGGCGGCCAGGGTTCGGTTTCCGTTGGTTTCCTTCAAAGCCCGGATCAGCAGCTGCTTTTCCGCTTCCTTAACGGTGATATCGTTCCGGGCGAGGACCCGCTGGGGATCGCTTCCGCCGTCGCCCGCCGCGCTGCGAACCGACGGGGGCAAGTCGCGAGCCGAGATCCGTTCTCCGCGGCACAGCACCACCGCATGTTCGATTGCAGTCCGCAACTCGCGAACATTTCCAGGCCAGTGATGAGAGAGCAATGCATCGATGGCGTCGGCCGTAAAGTCATTGATCGATTTCTTGTTTTCCTTCGCAAATTCCCGAAGGAAGGCTTGCGCGAGCAGCGGGATGTCGCTCGTTCTTTGGCGCAGCGGAGGCAGGACGATTTCGAACACCTTGAGACGGAAATATAGATCTTCCCGGAACTGCTTGGTCTTGACGAGTTCGGCGAGGTCCTGGTTCGTTGCGGCAATGATGCGCACGTCGGCGGTGATCGTTTTGCTCGAACCGACACGCTCAAAGGTCCGCTCGCCGAGGAAGCGCAGCAGTTTGACCTGCAGCATGGCGTCAATTTCCCCAATCTCATCGAGGAACAACGTCCCGCCTTGCGCCTGCTCAAAGCGTCCGATGCGCCGCTCGTGTGCGCCAGTGAAGGCGCCCTTTTCGTGGCCGAACAGTTCACTTTCCAGCAACGTGGGCGGAAGCGCCGCGCAATTGACCGTCACGAGCGGCTGCCGCGCGCGGGGGCTGAGCTGATGAATGGCCTTTGCAATCAGCTCCTTTCCCGTGCCGCTTTCGCCGAGCAGCAGGATGGAGGTCCGCGCGGGTGCAACCTGCTTCACCATCTTGAACACCTCCTCCATGGCCTCCGACTGGCCGATCACATGCTCCAGCCCAAATTTCGAATCGAGCTGTTTGCGCAGGGAGACGTTTTCAACTTCGAGATTCTGCTGGCGCAGCGCGCGGGCTATGCGCACTTCCAGTTCGTCGATCTGCAGGCGCCCCTTTGCAATGTAATCGTCCGCGCCCCGCTTCAGCGCCTCGACCGCGATTTCCTCCGAGCCGTACGCGGTCATCAGAATGCAGATCGGAGGTTTGGAAAGTGATTTTGCGCGCACGATCAGGTTCATGCCGTCCTCATTGGGCAGGCGGAAGTCCGTGAGCAAAACATCAAAGTTCTCACGTTCCAGGAGGTCCATTGCCGTGCGGGCGTCGTCGGCGAGGTAAACGTCGTAACGATCCTCCAGCGCCGCGCGGAGGCCTTCACGCGTTGTCTTTTCGTCGTCAACGATAAGCAGAGTTGGAGTCATGGGCTGAACAGCGACGCGAGTCTGCGAGTTGAGTGATTACTTCCTGTTCGCTGACGGACGCCGGGCGAATCGTAAATTGTATCGGCCGTTTCGCAATTCAATCCTGCGGCGCCTCGAGAAGCCGGGGTTTGCGTTCGTGCAACGGAAGCCAGATTCGAAACGTGGTGCCGCGTCCCGCCTGACTTTCCAGATCAATGCGCCCGCCATGTGCGCGGACGATGCGCTGGACGATCATCAATCCGAGACCCGAGCCCTTTTTCTTCGTCGTGTAGAAGGGTTCGAAGATTCGATTCAACTGCTCTTGCGGAATTCCCGCGCCTGTATCGGCGACGCTGACCCAGACGCCGTCGGATCCTTCGCCGGTTTGCAGCGTGATCGAACCACCGCGGCTCGTCGATTGCATCGCATTCTTCACCAGGTTGACCAGCACCTGCTGCATCTGCAACACGTCGACCGGTGCGCGGGGCAGGTGGGGTGCCGGCCGGGAAAGAACCTTCAGCCCGCGGTTTTCCAGTTCGGGCCCGAGAAGGTCGAGAGTCTTGGCGACGGCTTCGTTAAGCGACGCCATCTTCAACTGTGGCGGGGCAGGACGAATGGCGTGAAGAAATTGGGTGACGATGTAGTCGAGCCGGTTGATTTCTCCTTTTGCAACACCGAGATATTGTTCCAGGCGGGCGATGGAATCCGGGGTTGCGTTTTGCGGCGGGCTTTTCGACAGGCGCGATTTGACGGGGCGGGCCGTTTCGTTCGCCACTGACGACATGCGTTTCAGTTCCCGTTCGATCAATTGCAGGTGAATGTGCAGCGCGTTCAGCGGGTTGCCGATTTCGTGCGCGACGCTTGCGGCCAGAAGGGTGAGCGCCTGGATGCGTTCGCTTTCGATTGCCTCGAACGTTTTCTGACGCGCTTCAGTGGCATCGTGAACGATCAAGGCAACGCCTGAACTGCCTGCCGCTTCGCCGTCGAGGGGCGCGGCGTAGAGCCGCAGGAACCGGGGGCGCGGATAATGCACTTCGAACTCGTGCCTCACCACGCGCTGCCCGCCGTCGGAATCGAGTTTCAGCACCTCTTTCCAGTCGAGTTCGGGAATGAACCGTCCGATGGGCTCGCCCTCGGTATTCGGCTGAAGCCCGACGAGGCGCGTGACAGCGTGATTGAAGTAGAGCACCCGGCCCTCTTCATCGACCACAAGAACGCCATCCTCGATCGTGTTAAAGAGCGTTTCCAGAAAACTGCGTTCGCGCGCGAGTCGTTGGACAACCGTTTGCAGACCTTCCGCGTCGAGCCGTCCGATGCGGCCCAGGACCTTGTCGAGAAAGCTGGATTTCGGTGCCATTAAAACCACTTCCGTTTTCGAAAGTACCAGTATGTCGCTGCTGTGGAAACCAGTGTCACGGTGCCGGCCACCCAGTATCCGTGTTTCCAGTGGGTTTCGGGCATTCCCTCGAAGTTCATCCCATACCAGGTGCCGATCATCATCAAGGGTGTTGTGATCACGGTAATCAGCGTGAGCAGCTTCACCACTTCGCCGGTCTGGTTCGATGACAGGTTCAGGTAGACCTGCAGAATCCCCGTGAGCGAGTCAGTGTAATTCTGCGCAAGTTCCGAGATTTGAAACAACGAGTCGTAGACATTGCGGTAGTAGGGAACCATGTGGGCGCGAATCAGCTTGAATTCGCCGCGCGCAAACCGCGCCAGCACTTCGCGTTGCGGACCGATGATCCGCCGCAGATGCAGCACCTCGCGCTTGATCTGGATCAGCTTGTTCAACGTTTCACGAGTGGGGCATTCAAGCACCTGCTGCTCGAGTTCAGCGATCTCGAACGACAGCTCGTCCAGCGCGGGCTTGTAGTTGTCCACGATCGAGTCCAGCAGCGTGTAGGCGACGCGATCCGGCGCGCGGCCGATGTTGATTGTGCTGCGAAGTGCCTGCTCCTCCGTGGCTGACACGCTCTTCATGGGCGTGTCGTGGTAGGTGATCAGGAAGTTTTTCCCGAGGAAAAAATTCAGCTCCCGGGTTGCGAAGACACCATCCTTCCGGCTGTAGTCGACGGCATGGATTACCATGAAAAGGTAGGAGGCGAATCGGTCGTCCTCCTTCGGCTGGTACTCGACGACTTTCGGCGAAGGGCTGACCATGACGCAGTCCTCAACAGACAGCGGATGAAAGTGAAACAGGTCCTCGAGAACGTATTTGGCCTCCTCAGGTGTTGGGTTTTCGAGGTCGACCCACAGGAACAGGTTCGTGTCGCTTAACAGGGTTGGCATGAGGAACAGCTCGATATCCTTGCTGTGCAATCGGCCCTGCGTTGTAAATACCAGCGATCGAATCATTCGGTTCCTGAATTCCAGCGCCCCTGCGGGGGTTCACAATTCAGGTCATGTTAGGCGGGGAGGAAGTCAACGCAAGCGTTTGGTGGAATTGCGGCCGATGCACCAAGCGGCTTATGCAATGCAGGATCTGAGCGGCGTTGGAAGAGGGGGACAAACCGCGGTGGACGATCGTGCCTCGTCGCTGCACGAGGTTTGCAGTGCTAAGGCTTCGCCGGAATTGAGTTCGTCACGGCGATCGCAACGGCATTTGTTGAGGCGGGCGTCTTGTGCTTTGGCTTCAACAATTCCTCGAATTTCTCGAGTTGCTCGGGGGTGAGTTCCGCGCGGATCTTGTCCTTGGTTTCCACCATGGTGTGATAGATGTCGGGTTCCACTTCGAGCCAGATGAGCCGCGTGGTTTCCTGTCCATCAATGATGAGCCGCTCAATCCGTTCCCGCTGCGCCTGGTCCATTTTCAATTCCCGTTGCAGGCGATCGACGAAATCTTTTCGGAGGGGCCCCATCAATGGCGCGGGGAGTTTGATGCCGCGGTTGGAATTGGTTTGGGAGCCATTCACCGCGTTGCCGTTTTCCGGCCGGGGCGACTCAGCCTGGAGGAACTGGGAGTGGCGAACGAGCAAACCCCCGGTTAACGCACCGGCGGCGAAAATAATCACCGTCGCCAGTATGACTTTCCACGTGTTCACCGCGGATATTCGGAGTCCAGCGCCGCCAGCATTGTCTTTTCGAAATCGACGGCGAGATTCGGAGCCGGCTTCTCCTTGGAATGATCGCTAAACAACGCGACTGCGCCCATCACGGCGACGATCGCCAGGCAGGCACCCGCGGAGCGCCAGAGTGCTTCCGCCCAGAGGGCAGCGGTTGAAATCGGGCGGGCGATTAAATGGGAGAGGACGCGCTTTTCAAACGCGTAGGGCACGCGGTCACTCGGAGTTTCGAGACGTCCGGCAGCGATCAATTTCTTTTCGAGATCCAACAGGTTCATACCGACATTTTTTTCAGACGCGCAAAAGTTGCACGGGTTACAGATACTTGTCTTTAGCCATCTTGGCGAGGAGCTTTCGCATTTCCGCACGGGCTCGGAATGCCCGTACTTTTACGAGCGGGATCGACCAGCCTGTCAGGCGCGAGATCTCCTTCACCGACCGATCCTCGATCTCCAGCAGCGTGATGATGAGACGCGCAGGGGGAGAAAGTTGATCCATGATCCGATGGATCAGCAGTTTTGCCGCGTCAGCGTGCTCGCTCGCCGTCTCCGGCTGCGTCACGAATCGATCCAGCCAATCCTCCTCAGGCTCTGTGAGCTCGGAAAACATCGATTCCCGGTTGCGCTGGTGTCCCCGCAGGAAATCGTAGCAGGTCCGAACAGCCAGCCGCATGAGCCAATGCTCAAAGGGCGCGTCGCCGCGAAAACTTGCGAGCTTTTGATAGGCTTTGAACCAGACTTCCTGAACGATGTCCTCGATCTCGCTTTCACGGCGGGCATAACGCCGCGCCGTTGCAAAAACCCTCGGAGAATATTTCTGGATTAATGGCTCGAAGCTGGCGGGGTCGCCCCGCACTACGGCGGCTATCAGTTCCGCTTCAGTCCGTTCCATTTGCGCGCACTATGGCAGACGCCCCGATGCGACTAAAGGTAAAAGCCGGACCCGAAGAGGTGAGTCTACCGTCGAGGCGGAAGATCGTTCGCGTCGCGCGGCGGTCCACCCTGCAGGATGCGCTGGCGTCCCGGGCGGTTTTCCGGCTGGCGCAGGACCGGCCGTTGATTGGGAATGGCGCGCTTCAGGCGCTCGACCTGCTCGGGGTTCAACGGCGGTTGCGCGTGGGCCAACGCTTGCATGCGGATGACGGCAACCTCGGCTTCAAGATTCCCAATTTCCCTGGCCTTCGAGCGCACTGCTGCTTCATCGAAACGCCCGCTCACGGTCATCGTCATCATTTCGGCGCGGGCTTCGCGAATTTTTCCGTGAATTTCGCGCAATTTGCCATCCTTTGCCGCCAGGCTTTCAGCAACGGATTGGCGTTGCGGTTCAGTGAGCACGCCTACGATGCCCGCATCCAGGCTTCTCAACGCGGTGGTGGCAGCAGGGTTGCGCGCGACCAGATTGGTGTGTGTGTTTTGAGCCTGGACGGAAATCGCACTGAGAATTCCAAACGCCAGGCTGAAGCCGAGGACCAGGAAAGATTTCATACGAGTAGAAACACCGCGATCTGCCGGCTGTTGCTCACGATCTACTGCTGGCCGCGGGAAATACCCAGCGCCCTCTCGAACTCGTCAGAAAACTTCGCCATCGAGGCGCTGATCTTCATCGGCTGCTCGTTCATGGTCGCTAACATTTTGTCCGCCATCTCCGGCTTGCTGCGGATGAGTTCCAGGGCGGCGATAATCAACGTGAGGTTGTTGTTGATATCGTGCCGAAGCGTGGCGACCTTCTTGTTGAGTTCGGCGATCTGCTCCGGGCTGAGCGTCACGGGTTGGATTGATAGTCCCATCGGCGCTGCAATTTGCTGATTTATGTCATGAAAGCAAGCTGCTTTCTTGGATGTTGTCTTGACAGAGTACGTTCAATCCGTAGGCTTTGTGCCAATGTTCGGCAATATCCGACAAGCAGTCCTGAGCGTAGTCGTCGTAGTAGTAGCGCACGACGCCGTTGGTGCTTGTCGGGAGTAGGAAAAATTTCGACAAAAACCCACGGCTGGAAACGGTCGTGGGTTTTTTGTTATCCCGCGCCGCAGCCAAAACCAGAAAAGCAATGAGCAAGACATCCGAATCCGGGAAAAAAAGCGCCGCCGCAAAACCGGCGTCGCGCACCGCAAAATCTTCCGCCAAACCGCGCGCCGAGGTCGGCCCGCTGATGTTCGGCCGCGATATCCTCGTCGAGGCGCTGGAACGCGCCGGCGTGGAAGTCATTTTCGCCTATCCCGGCGGAGCGAGCATGGAAATCCACCAGTCGCTCACGAAATCCAAAATCCGCACCATCCTCCCGCGGCATGAGCAGGGAGGCAGCTTTGCCGCCGAAGGTTACGCGCGAGCGACTGGCAAGGCTGGCGTGTGCATGGGCACAAGCGGCCCCGGCGCCACCAACCTTGTTACCGCGATTGCCGACGCCTTCATGGATTCATGCCCCCTGGTGGCGATCACCGGGCAGGTGAACCAGAACATGATTGGCCGTGGTGCGTTCCAGGAAACGGACATCATCGGCGTCACGCTGCCAATCGTGAAGCATTCCTACCTGGTGACCGATGTGAACGACATTCCGCGCGTGGTTGCCGAGGCATTTTACCTTGCCGAGTCGGGACGTCCTGGCCCTGTCGTGATTGATGTTCCGAAAAACATCCAGCAGGCCAAGACGCAACCCGTGTGGCCGACGCTGGAGCAGGTTAAAGCCGGATTGCGTGGATACAACCAGCCTGACCTCCGGGCGGACGAACTCGCGTTGAACGAAATTGTGGGGCTGATCGAGAAAGCTGAGCGGCCCGTGTTGTATGTGGGTGGTGGAATCATCACGAGCGGCGCGGCGGCGGAATTGAAGAAGTTCGCCGAGACAACGAATATTCCGGTGACCACGACTCTCATGGGAATTGGTGCGTTTCCGGAAACCCATCCGCTTTCGATGCGCTGGCTGGGAATGCACGGCGCTGCGTTCGCAAACTGGGCAGTGAACGGCGAATACAAGCAGCGCGCCAGCTTCGACGAACCGATGGTAAAGATCAAAGATGGGGCCGATCTGCTGCTCGCGTTCGGCGTGCGCTTTGATGACCGCGTGACGGGCAAGTTCGAGGAGTTTTGCAAGCACGGCACCATTGTTCACCTGGACATCGACGCGTCGGAATTGAACAAGAACCGCAAGGCCCATCTGCCGATTGTTGGGGATATCAAGGACGCGTTGACACGTCTCAACGCAATGATTGCGAAGCGTCCCATGGAGAAGAAACACACGGCGTGGCTTGCCCAGATTGACGAGTGGAAGAAGAAAGGCCCCTTCACCTACAGCATCACGACAGAAATCGTGAATAGCGATCATATGAAGGACCACCTGTGCGGCCATGAGGACCAGGTCATCCTGCAGCAGAGTGTGATTGCCGCGTTGTATGAGTTGACCAACGGCGATGCGATCATCACCACAGGCGTGGGCCAGCACCAGATGTGGGCGGGGCAGTGGTACAAGTTCAAGCACCCGCGCCAGTTCATCACGAGCGGCGGACTCGGCTCCATGGGTTATGGCTATCCGGCGGCGCTAGGGGCAAAGGTCGCTTTTCCTGACCGGCAGGTGGTTGATATCGATGGGGATGGCTCATTCCTGATGAACATCCAGGAACTGGCCACGGCACACGTGGAACACATTGGCGCAAAGGCGATCATCCTCAATAACCAGCATCTGGGAATGGTGGTGCAGTGGGAGGATAAGTTTTACGCGGGGAATCGCGGCCACACATATCTCGGCAACCCGGAAAATCGTGCGCAGATTTATCCCGATTACGTGCGCGTCTGCAACAGCTTCAACGTTCCCTGCGAACGCGTGATGTACAAGCGCGATCTCAAGCCCGCCATCCAGCGAATGCTCGATTCAGACGGACCCTACGTCCTGGATGTGGTGGTGCCTTACAGCGAGCACGTGCTGCCATTCATCCCCGCGGGACGAACGGTGGCCGACATGATCTGGAAGGCATCGGATCCGCGCATTTGATTCGCGGCTCGTCCGAATCCGCGGATGTCGGTTCTTAAAACACTCGGGGTGGGCTGAACGCTTGCCCCGGTGTTTGACGTCAGTTGAAGCGCCGCTACGCAACGACGCACTCACGTTACTTGGATAAGGGGGCGTCACTCCGTGAATGAGCCCCGGTGAAACCGTGCTGCGGCTCTTGCCCGGGAAATATTAGGGTGATAGTTTTTCGCCGCACCATGTTCACCCAGCAAACGACGTTTTTATGAAAATGACTTCTCTCCTGGTTTTGGCGGCGGGTTTGGCTGCAGGCGTTGCAACGGCCGCAGAAATTTCCGGCACGGTCACGTTGAATGGCAATCCTCCGGCAGAAAAAGCGATCACCCCGTTGAAGGATGATCCGAACTGCGGAAAGCTCCATTCCAGTGTGCCGACGACGAAGTTCTACGTCGTGGGTGCAGACAAGGGACTGGCGGATGTGGTCGTGATGCTGAAGAACGTCAGCGGCAAGTCGACGGGCGCATCGGCGAAGCCAGTTGTGCTGGATCAAAAAGGCTGCATCTACACGCCACAGATTCTGGCGGTACAAACTGGCCAGAAGCTTTTGGTCAAGAATTCCGATCCCGCATTGCACAACGTCCATACGAAGCCCGGAGCCGGCAGCGCCAACAAGGAAGAGAATCGCGCGCAAATGCAAGGTGGCCCCGATCTTCCATTCACTTTTGCAGCCTCGGAAAACTTCCTGAAATTCCAATGCGACGTGCATCCCTGGATGTTCGCCTGGGTAACTGTCGTCGATCACCCGTACTTTGCGGTGACGGACAAGGATGGCAAGTTCGCCATCAAAGATGTGCCCGCAGGCAAATACACAGTTACAGCACTCCATCGCAAGGCAGCTCCCACCGGGCTCGACAAGGAAGTCGAAGTAAGCGACGCGGCGGCGAAAGTGGATTTTGTTCTAGAGGTCAAATAATCATAACCTTTCTTAAGACCGCTGTGGGCGCAGGCTCGCAGCGGTTTATTTTTTCAAGAACTGATGTCTCACGCTTCTTCAACATCCCGCGGTGTTCATGCCTTTGCGGTCGCCACCGCCATCGCGACCCTGCTGTTGATTGCAGTTGGCGGGCTCGTGACAAGCAAGGGCGCCGGCATGGCAGTGCCGGACTGGCCGACCAGTTACGGCTACAACATGTTCGCGCTGCCGATTCACCTCTGGACGGGTGGTGCGTTGTACGAGCACACGCATCGGCTCTGGGCGTCGGTTGTCGGCCTGATGGTGGTAGCCCTGACGCGGTGGTTGGGTGGCCGCGCTTCCCGCAAGCCGCTCGCGTGGATTGGCGCGGCGGAACTGCTCGCGGGTCTTTTGATGGTCACTCTCTGGCCGAGCCTTAGGGGAACAGGCTTTTTCCTTTCTGGCATCGGCGGCGTGGTGTTGCTCGCGGCGCTGGTGTGGATCAGGAACGACGCCGCGTCCCACGGGCTCGTGCGGCTTGGTTGGATCGTGTTTGTGCTCGTGCAGGTTCAGGGGTTGCTGGGCGGCTTGAGGGTCGTGCTGTTTAAGGATCAATTGGGCATCTTCCACGCCGCGCTAGCCCAAGTTTTCTTTGTCCTGCTGTGCATCATCGCTCTGTTCACCAGCCGCACGTGGCGGCGTCATGTGTCGCATCAATCGTCCCCCCTTGAACAGGGCGCGGTGGGGATGCCAGTGCGTGCAGGGTCCCGGGCCTCGCGATTCGCGATTCTCGCGACGACGGTGCTGATCTTTATTCAGTTGCTGATTGGGGCCACCATGCGGCACCAGCATGCGGGGTTGGCGATATGGGATTTTCCGCTCGCGCATGGGGAGCTTTGGCCGGCAACCGACCCGGAATCCGTTCTTCGGTACAACCAGCAGCGTGTGGAGATCTCGTCGGCGAATCCAATCACCCCATTTCAAATTCATCTTCACATGGCGCACCGTTTTATGGCGGTGGTGATCCTGGCCGCGGTGGTTTATTGCGCTGGAACCTTGTGGCGCTCACGACGGCTTGGGGAATCGAGCCATTTCGCGGCACGATGCTCCGCCGTGTGGCTGGGTCTGATTCTGGCGCAGGTCGGATTGGGAATTGCAACCGTGTTGACCCATAAGGCGGCTGACGTGGCGACTGCGCATGTGGTGGTGGGTGTACTTTCTCTGGCCACGGGTGCACTGCTGTGTATATTCACTTTTCGCAGCCTTGCCTTTTCAATGCGCGCGCCCTTTTTGCCAGGTGACGCGCGCCGCTTCACTGGCAGAAGCGGAGTCACGGCAGGCGCATCACAGAGATGAAAGCAACTGCACCAACATTGATCGACGCTGTTCCCGACGAGAAGAGCTGGTTCGCCGTCTATGCTGATCTCACCAAGGCGCGGCTGACTTTCCTTGTCGTTTTGACGACGCTGGTTGGGTTTTACATCGGGTTTGAGGGGCCGGTGAATTACGCGCTGATGTTTCACGCTGTGTTTGGAACGGCCATGGTCGCAAGCGGCGCGGCGGCGCTGAATCAGCTTCTCGAGCGCGAGCACGATGCGAAGATGCGACGCACGCGCAACCGGCCGTTGCCTTCAGGGCGGCTGCAGCCCACGACCGTAATGATTTTCGGCGGGGTGTGCGGCTGCGCCGGATTGTTGTATCTGGCGCTGGCTGTGAATCTCACCACGAGCGTTATCGGCGCGATTTCATTGCTGAGCTATCTGTTCATCTACACGCCTTTGAAACGCGTGACCTGGTTGAACACAGCGATCGGCGCCATTCCGGGAGCACTTCCGCCTTTGATGGGATGGACCGCGGCGCGCGGCGAACTCACGACAGAAGGATGGGTGCTGTTTGCAATCCTTGCATTCTGGCAATTGCCGCATTTCCTCGCGATCGCGTGGATATATCGCGAAGAATACGAGAAGGCGGGATTCAAGATGCTTCCAGTGATCGATCCGGAAGGGCATCGCACGGCGCGCCAGGCGGTGAGCCACACGCTGGGTTTGTTGCCCATCAGCATCTGCCCATTCCTGTTCAAACTGACGGGGCCGATATACCTCGTGGGCGCGCTGGTGCTGGGAGTGGCGTTCCTCTGGTTTGCGGTTCAATTCGCCCGCCAGTTGACCATCGCGCGCGCGCGCCAGCTTTTTTATGCATCCATTCTATACCTCCCACTGCTGCTCACGGTGATGGTTCTGGACAAGTGGAAATGATAGTTAAGATCAGCTGACTCTGCCGTTGACACTGAAATGTCACTGAAGTTGACTAACGCGGATTTTACTCCTGTTCGACGACAAGACGCGCTGTCTTTTTGTCCAACAGCTTTTTAGGAACGAACGAACATGCAGGCGACGCACGCAGTTTCACACGCAGACGTCCACCACGACGCCCACGACCTGGGCTTCTGGCGGAAGTACGTCTTCACGGTTGACCACAAGGTCATTGGCATTCAGTACGGCTTGACCGCGCTGGCCTTCCTGCTGCTCGGTTTCTTCCTCATGCTGATGATGCGGTGGCAGATTGCGCATCCAGGCCAGCCCATCCCAATCGTTGGAACTTTGCTTGAGATGGTGCTGGGTCAACCCGCGGCCAAGGGGATCATGTCGGCAGACCTCTACAATTCCTTTGGTGCCATGCATGGAACCATCATGGTGTTCCTTGCGATTGTGCCACTGGCGACGGGCGCGTTCGGAAATTACCTGGTGCCGCTGCAAGTCGGGGCTGGCGATATGGCCTTCCCCCGTCTGAACATGGCGAGTTACCAGTTTTACTTTTTCGGCGGCATCATCATGTTCGCCAGCTTCTTCATCCCCGGCGGAGCCGCGCAGGCGGGGTGGACGTCGTATCCGCCACTCGCCGTAGCCATCGCCACCAACGGCCAGACCATGTGGCTTCTCGGCATGGTCTTCCTGATCACCTCTTCGCTTTTGGGTTCGGCCAACATCATCGTGACCATTGTGCAATTGCGGGCGCCCGGCCTGACGTGGATGCGGCTGCCGTTCTTTGTGTGGTCGCAATTTGTCGCGGCGTTCCTCCTGCTGCTTGCGTTTCCTCCCCTGGAAGCCGCAGGCATCATGCAGTTGATGGACAAGGTGTTTGGCACCAGCCTGTTTCTTCCCACGGGACTGGCGGTTGGCGGAAACATGGCAGACATCAGCGGTGGTGGCAGTCCGCTCCTGTGGCAGCATCTGTTCTGGTTCCTTGCGCATCCCGAGGTCTATGTGCTCATCCTGCCGGCGATGGGAATCATTGCGGAGGTGATTGCCAACAACACGCGCAAGCCGCTGTGGGGCTATCGTTCAATGGTATTCGCTTCGCTCGGCCTCGGGTTCATGTCGTTCATCGTCTGGGCGCATCACATGTATCTGACCGGCATGGGAACAGTCATTGCGACATTCTTTCAGACGACCACGATGATCATTTCCATTCCGTCCGTGATCATCCTGACGTGCCTCCTGATATCGCTTTGGGGTGGGTCGATTCGATTCAACACGCCGATGCTGTTCTCGCTGGCATTCCTTCCGATGTTCGGAATTGGTGGTTTGACAGGCCTGCCTCTCGGATTCAGTGCGAGCGATATTCATTTGCACGACACCTATTACGTCATCGCCCATTTCCATTACGTGGTGGCGCCGGGGACGATCTTCGCATTGTTTGCGGGCATTTATTTTTGGTTCCCGAAATTGACCGGCCGGATGATGAACGAGTTCTGGGGCAAGGTGCATTTCTGGCTTTCGCTGGTGTTCATGAACCTGATTTTCCAGCCGATGTTCGCCCAAGGCATGTCAGGCATGTTGCGGCGCATGTCTGATGGGGGTGCGAATTATTCCGCGTCGGTGCTGGAGAAATCCGGCGCTGCGGTGATCGGCGGCCTCAGTGACATGGTCATGCACCTCAATGTGTACATCCTCTGGGCGGCAGTGGGTCTCGCCGTCGCGCAGATTCCATTCATCATCAACCTGTTCTGGAGCATCAAGAACGGCCGGAAGGTGACATCGGATAATCCCTGGGATTCCACCACGCTGGAGTGGCAGACGCCAACGCCGCCGCCGCACGGCAACTTCACCCACGACATCACGGTTTATCGCGGCCCTTATGAATACAGCCCCATTGGCAAAGTGGGCGACGATTTCCTGTCGCAGGCTGATTCAGGCGCACCAACCAAACACTGATTCATCAGCACATGGAAATTCCTTACGCAGTCAAACCCCGTCCGGACACCGGCGTTTACAATGCCAAGCTCGGCATGTGGTTGTTTCTCGCGTCCGAAGTCATGCTGTTCGGCGGCTTCTTTTCCGCCTACATCCTGCTGCGCGTTGGCGCCCCGGACGGAACCTGGACTCGAGGTTTGCTGAGCGTCCCGCTCGGAACCCTCAACACGTGCATCCTTGCTTTATCCGCCGTGACCACCCTGCTGGCATGGGCCGCGTGCAAGGTTCGGGATCTTGGCAAATTCAAGTTTTACCATGCGTGCACCATCCTCCTGGCGCTCACGTTTCTTGGAATCAAAGCCTACGAATACAGCGATAAGTTTCACCATTACCAGGTGTTGAAAACCGACGGAACCTATGTGGACGGTCATTTTGTGGACGCGCGCTACGTCGACGCAACCGACCCGCAGCAGGAACGCGTGCTGCATGGCTTCAAGGGCAAGTCATTCAAGGAGGGCGGTAAACAGTTCAATTTGGCGTCCGTGACGTTGAATGGGTTTGAAGCGGAAACGTTGAAGGAGATCAACGAACCGATGCGAGGCCACAAGCACGAGCACAAGGACGTGGCGGTCCCAGCCGCGGATATTCGAAAGATCGGCAACTACGGCCCGGCGCATAACACGTTCACGGCGATTTACTTCACGATGACGGGTTTGCACGCGTTGCACATTCTCGGCGGCGTTCTGGTGATCGCCTATTTTTGGGGGCCAGGCAGCCGCATGTGGCACACCGAGCCGGAACGCTTCACGAACCGCATTGAGGTCTCGGGATTGTTTTGGCATTTCGTCGACCTCGTGTGGATTTTCCTTTTTCCGCTCCTTTACCTGACCTGATTTATGGATGACCTGACGCCTTCCAATATAAGCGCCTACACGAAGCGCTGCTTTCTAGTCCTGCTGGGCGTGCTGTGCGGCACCCTTGCCATGGTCGCAGCCTCCTTCGCCCCGCTTAACAGCCACGGCTTGAAGATTGCGCTGATTCTGGCGGTCGCGGCTGTGAATGCAACACTCGTTGCAACGTTCCTGATGCACATCGTCACCGAGCGGAAGTTTGTGCTGATTGTTCTCGGGTTCACTGTGATTTTCTTTGTCGCGTTACTTGGGTTAAGTTCGCTGGGGCAATTCGACCATCCCAGGATCGTTGCCCCCAAATAAAGTTATGTCGCTCAAAGCTTTTCATCTCATCTTCGTTACAGCCCTGAGTTCGCTGGCGTTTGGCTGTGCCGCGTGGAAGTTCAAAACCTACGCCGCAGAACGCGCAAGCGGCGACCTGCTCTGGGCGATTGCTGGTGTCCTCGGCGGGATCGCGGTGCTCGTCTACGGAAAATATTTCCTGAAGAAACTGAAAAACGTGAGCTTTCTGTGAAAACCTGCGCTTCCCGCATTCTCATCGTTCTTCTCCTGCTGGCCGGGATGAATTCTCCCATGCAAGCCCTCGCTTGTGCCGTGTGTTACGGGGAATCCGATGCGCCGATGGCAAAAGGCGCCGCGTTCGCAATCCTTGCGCTGGGCATCGTCGTAGCCGGGGTGCTTGGCGGAATAGTCGCTTTCTTCGTGCACATCAAACGCAAGGCCGCCGCGCAGGCGGCCACGATTGCGTCGCCTGATTCGGTTTAATGCAACGTCTCATATGATGGAGTCCTTTTACAATCTGCTCGGTCTGCCGCAGCTCGCATCTGAAAGCGGGCGGGGCGTGGATGACCTGATCGTTTATATCCACTTCCTCATGATCGCGCTCTTCGTCGGGTGGCTGTGCTACTTTGCCTACGCGCTCTTTCGCTTCCATCAATCCCGGTCACCAAAAGCCGATCCCGTCGGTGTGCGCAGCCATGTCACCAATTACATCGAGCTTCTCGTGGCTGGCGTAGAGGCCGGCCTGCTCGTGCTTGTCGCCGTTCCTGTCTGGGCAAAGGCGGTCAAACAATTTCCCAGCACAGAAGACTCAACCGTCATCCAGGTGGTTGGACAACAGTTTGCATGGAACGCGAGGTACCCCGGTCCTGACGGCGTGATCGGAAGACAGGATATGAGTTTCGTCGCAGGCGACAATGCCTTCGGCATTGATCCCAATGATCCCGCGGGCAAGGACGATGTGCAGGTGTTGAATGAGATGCACGTGCCAGTGAACCGGCCCGTTATCGCTTACGTCAGCTCCAAGGATGTCATCCACTCATTCAAGATTCCCGCCATGCGTGCTGCGCAGGACGCGAACCCGGGGATGCGTGTTCCGATGTGGTTCAAGCCGGTGCAGGTCGGACGTTTCCAGGTTTATTGCGCCCAATTGTGCGGCAACGGCCATGCCAGCATGGCTCAAGGGTTTATTGTCGTGGACACCCAGGAAGACTATGACAAGTGGCTCGCCTCCAAGGTCGGCGCTGCCACCAGTTTTGAGTAACCGCTTGTTGTGACATCTCCATCGCGTCGATTTTCAACGGCAGCCATTGTCGGGCTCCTGCTGGTTGCATTGACGGTGACGTTGATCGTGTTCCTTCAGTTGCGATTGCGTGCAGGCCCACCGCTTCCGAAGATTGCGCAGGTTGTTAATTTCACCCTCACAAACCAGTTTGGCTCCGCAGTATCGCTCGCGGACCTCCGAGGCGAAGTTTGGGTTGCCGACATCATTTTCACCCGTTGTCCGGGGCCCTGTGCGCGCATGACGCGGCAGATGAAGGAACTCGAAACTGCGCTGCCAAGGGGGAGCGGAACACGGCTGGTTTCGCTGACGACCGATCCCGATTTTGATTCTCCTGAAATCCTCAGGCAATACGCGGAGCGCTTTGGGGCTGATTCGAACCGCTGGATGTTTCTGACGGGCAGCAAGACTGAGATTGCCCGGGCTGCAATTGATGGATTGAAGCTGACCGCCATCGAGAAAGCGCCGGAGGAGCGCGAGTCAGTGGATGACCTCTTCATTCACAGCACCATCTTCGTGGTGGTCGATCGCCACGGAGTGTTGCGCGGTGTGTTTGAAACGGGGGATGTGGAATGGAGCGTTTCAAAGCAGAGGCTTCTCGATGCCGTGAGGAAGCTGGAGCGGGAGCGATGAATCCCGCAGACCTTCCGGCGTTGAACGCGGTGTTGAACGGTTGTAGCGCAACCCTGCTGGTGATTGGATATCGGATGATACGGCAGGGAAAACAGGCGGCTCATCGAAACGTGATGGTTGCCGCGTGCGTGTCGTCGCTGCTCTTTCTGGTTGGGTATGTGACGTACCACGTGTGGATGCAACAGACGCACGGCACGGCGCACACGAGCTTTAGGAATCCGGCATGGTTCCGGCCGTATTACCTATTCATCCTTTTCACGCACCTGGTGGCGGCAATGGTGATCGGACCGTTCGTTCTGCTCACGCTGTATCGGGCGTTCGCCGGACAATTCGAAAAGCATAAGAAAATCGCGCGCTGGACCTGGCCGCTGTGGATGTATGTTTCCGTGACGGGCGTCGTGATTTACCTGCTGCTCTATCAATTGTTCCCGCAGGGCTGACGACCGCGCTCAGGGGGAGGATTTTTCCTGTGACTCCAGCGTACGCAACGCGTCGCGATATTGCGCTGCCTGCTCGTAATCCTCCCGCTTCACTGCATCTCCAAGCGCCAGTTCCAGCTTTTCGCGCGCAGACAAGGGGCGATTATCCCGGATTTCCGCGAGCCACGCCTCCAAGGACTGAATCTCGCCGCTTTGTTCAATGAGTTCGGGACGCACCTGGTCGCGAAAGAAGGCGCGGATCCGTTCAACACCTTCTTCCACCTGGCTGATCGCCGTCGGATAATCTCCCGCCTCCAACGACTGCATCGCCTGGGCGCGGGTCTGGATCATGAGCAACTGGGGCTGGAATTGCTTGAGTGACCAGGCGACATCTTCGGATTCCGCGAACTTGCTGACGAATTCGAAAAGCGAAAGGTTGCGATCTGTGTCGCGCATGACGCTTTCGTAATCGCCGAGTTGGAGCATGCAGATGTAACGGTGATGATACTGCAGTGATTCCAATTGCAGCTTTGAACATTCTTCCGCCTTGAGCTTGAAGCCATCGGCGGAACCATCGTTTTCGGACACATGCTTTTCGAGTTTCGATTCATAAAACTCGAACAGTGAACCAAAGCCAAATGGCTGCTTACCGTCAGGGCGCCCCTCCGCGTTCATCTGCAGCAAACCGAGGTCGACGCGCAGTTGAATCTTTTCAATTCCATCCCGGCCCTTGAACCTCCGAACAACCACTTGGCCCGGTTTGTAGTCCCAGTGCTCGAGAAGATGCGAGATATCGAGGTCCATGCCGCGAATATGACCGCCGCGTTTTATCAAGTCAACGCGTTGTAAACCCCAGTGTCTGTAGAAATAACGAGGGGTGGGAGAGACCCGGCCTCCTCTTCACTGCCTAATCGCGAACCACTAAAAAGACGCCTTCCTCTCCTGAATGCGCAACCCAGCGTTCACGCACAATGAGGCCGTGCTTTTGCAGTTCAGTTTCCAACAGGCCCGGCGTGTATCGATAGGAGAAAAACAAACGGAATGCATCACCGGGCGAGAACGAAAACGATTCACCTTCAACGCGGATCGAGCATGCGCGTTGGAAAGAGAACGTTGCCTCAATGCGCTTCAATCCATTTCCGTCAGGTTCCACGACTGAGAAACGCAGTTCGCCGTCATGCGGTTCCACACCGTGGTCATACAGGAAACCGAAGAGCCATTCGCGCGTGGGAGCATTGTCATACTGCGGCAGCACCCGTCTGAGACCCTCCGCGTAATCAGGTCCCGGCGCCAGGTTCGCGCTGAAAAGCAGGAGATCGTCCCGCGACAGCATTGCCGCCAGCCGGGGCAGAATGACCGAGGGTTCGAAGTTGGGAATCATTCCGAAGAACGTCACGAACCGCCGGGTTTCGCAACTGGAAGGTCGTGGAAACAGTTCCGCGGAATCCTGCACCGATGCAAGGTCGCACACAACAGGGGAGCAGTGGATGCTTGGAACGGCGTTCAGGATTGTCTCCCTTGCGGTCAAGACCATCGGTGTGCTGACGTCACAAGGAAAACAAGCGATGGCCTTGTTGGAACGTCGTAGCACTTGAAGGAACCGTGCGTCCTTATGCCCGCCGCCGCATCCCAGGGCGACCAATTCAACCTGGGATGCCAACAGCCGGGTTGCTGCGTATTCAAAGCCGCGATCGTAAACCGCTCGAATTTCCGGATCGTTATGCGCGGGAGAACACGCCTCGTGCACAGCCTGCCAGCGCGATGTCTGGCGGACGCTATCGTAGAGGAACTTGTGGTTAACTTTTTGGGTGCGAAACGATTCCAGCAACTCGGTTCGCAGGCGGCTCGGAAACTGGCTTTCGTGAATGAGAACCGAAACGGCGCGTGTCATAGAAGCGTCAGGCGTCGATTCGGTGGCAGCCCAGCGACAGGTGAGTGCGGGATGAACTTAATCATCTCTGCGAGTTGTCCGTGCGGCTGCAGCCGCCCGCTTCCACTTCACCTGGAACTCCAATTCCTCGGCGCCTTTCTCCCGCTCATGCTCAATGCTGAGAACGGCATCCTTGGGCAGGCGAATGCGTTCTCCTCCGACTTGAATGACGAATGGCTTGCCGGTTTCAAGCGCATCGGCCAGGCGGCGCAGTTTGAGAACGAACTCTTCGCGAGAAATGGATTTTTCAAGATCCCGATCCTTCCGGCTTTTAGGTTTCGCAGGCATGGCAACGGTTTAGCCCAGTCCGACATGCGGCGCAATGGCGAGATGACGTTCAGCAGGCTCTGTTGCGCAACTGCAATGCTGCTTTCACTGTTATCTGGGTTCAAACCATACTTCCCAACAAATGCAACATGCGGCAAATAGAAGAACGTGTTCAAACCGAGGTCGGTGGTGCGAATAACGGGCGGGGTCAGGGACGCAATGAGAATCTCCACCGCGGCTTCATACCTGGCCGGGAGATGGTTTCTCAATGCGCTGGCGAGATGTTGTCCGCGCTGCAGGATGCTCAGCGGTTCGAGTGCGTTCATCGCCGTACGCTGGAACGCAGAGCGATCGAACTTGCGGTGCACCAGGGAGATGTTGTGCGCCAGGCAGGCGATCGCCTCGGGACCGAGCAACTCCTTGAGTGAACCGCCCTTCGACATTGTGCATGTGGTGGACGGAAGGCTCGGATGCGGGCTCAGCTTCATGCACAGATTGAGCCGTTCGAACTCGCAGTTCGCAAGCCTGCATCGCGGGTCATCTCAACCCCGCGCCCGCGTCTTTGCTTCAAGCACCCCGCCGCCCGCCACCAGGATCACCCGGTCATCCGGGGAGGGCGTCACCGTGTGGCCGCCGGTGAACCCACCAAACGCGGGCAATACACACTGATGCTTTTGGATCCAGAAACAGCGAAGCCGCAACCGCTGCCTTGCCATGCCGCGCGTCACCACGACGGGATGCACATGCCCGCAAAGCGCGTACCCTTCTGCGGGTTCATCGAGGGGATGATGATGCAGGAAAAACGGCGGCATTGCATGGCCCTCTTCAACCGTGTCGCAGCCCATCGTCCGCGCCACGCCGGCCGCGCGCCGATCGTGATTCCCCTTCACGAGAACGACGCATGCGTCGAGCTGCGCGCGCCATTGCTGCAATTGTCGAAGGGTGTCTTCCTCACGCGCGTGTTCCGAGTGAAAGGTGTCTCCGAGAATGACGAGGCGTTCAGCGCCATACTCCGTCACCAACGCGCTCAGCCTGCTGATGTCGTCCGCCGTCGTTCCAGGCGGCACCCACCGAAGCGCATGGCGGAAGGTGGCGTCTTTTCCAAAGTGAACATCGGCCACGAACAGGGTGCGTGTGCGCGGCCAGAAGAGAGCGCGTTCCGCCAACGCCAGGACGTTTTCGCCTGCCACTTGAAATTCCAGTTCCCGCTCAGGCATGGGCGGGTTCCCGGCGCCTGCGCGGCCTTGTTTCACCCGCGCTCTCGATCACGAGCTCCATTCGCGCGACGCGATCGGCGAGCTCCTCAAGGCTGAGTTCCTGGCGAAAACGTTCGACGAAAATCGGGAACGCGAACGGCGACGGCGACTCAAGGTCAACGATTCGCATGCGGCTCGCGCTCATTTTCCGGAGCGCAGCCCGCAACCGGGTTTGTTCCAGTTGATTTTCCAGCACCTCGCGCGACGCCTGATGCAACAGGAGATTGGACGGTTCATACCGCTGAAAGACCTCATACAACAGGGATGAGGAGATCATCAGCTGCCGGGTGGATTTGCGCGAGCGCCCCACGCCTTCGTGCGTGAGCCCGGCGATTCGTGCAATCTCCCTGAATTGTCGGCGGCTCATTTCGCCTGCATTGATGCTGGCGAGAATATCTTCGAGCAGGTTCTCATCACTCAACAATCCGTTTTCAAGGGAGCGCTCCAAATCCGCTTCGTCTGGCGAAAGCAGTTCCATCCCGTGATCGTTGAATGCCAGTGAAAAGGTGGTGGGATGCTGCCGTCCCAGGCGGTAGGCAAACAACGCGCCCAGCCCCTCATGAACCAAACGTCCTTCGAATGGATAGATGAAGAGGTGATGTCCCTCGCGGCTCTTGAACTTCTCGATGAGCAGTTCGTCTGTGGCTGGAATGGCCGAGAGTTTCGACTGGATTTCCAGAACGCCCCGCAAGCGCTCCATCTCAGGCGTGTCGAAAATCCCGCGCCGCGCCGCGTCGAGCCGGGTTCGCATCCCTTCCGCGAGGCGCGTTGAGAGCGGCAGGCGCCCGCCCATCCATCGAGGCACGCCGCGCGGTCCCTTGCGGGCAAGCCGCACGTGGGCGCGCATGTCCCGCACGCGAACGAGTTCGAGGTTGCGCCCCGCAAAAAGAAACCGATCGCCGCGTTTCATCTTCGCCAGAAAAGATTCCTCAACCGAACCCAGCCGCGCCCCGCGAACAAATTGAACCTGGATCGAGGCATCGCTCGTGATCGTGCCAATGTTCATGCGATGTTCCCGCGCCAGCCGTTCGTCCCGCATCATGAAGCGGCCGTTCTCATGAGTAAGCCGCGCGAATTGAGGGTAGGCCTTCAATGACTGCCCGCCGCGCGCGGTGAAATCCAAGGCCCAGCTCCATTCCGCATCAGTCAAGCTGTGGTAAGCGAGGGTGGTCCGCGCTTCAGCGAGCAGCGCGTTCTCATCAAAACCGCCAGCCTCATCCATTCCTCCGGCGCCCACGGTGGCGAGATGCTGAACAAGGACATCGAGCGGTGCGCGCAAGGGCGGACGTCCTTCAAGGCTACCCGCAATGGCGAGGTCGCGCGCCGCCGCAATCTCGACGAGTTCGAGGGTGTTGGCTGGAACGCAATAGATGATGCTCTCGGCGCCGGGCCGATGTCCGCTGCGTCCCGCTCGCTGCAGCAACCGGGAAACGCCTTTGGGACTGCCGACTTGAAGCACCGCGTCCACGGGCGCGAAATCAACCCCAAGGTCGAGGCTGGACGTCGCAACAACGGCTCGCAGGCGCCCTGTGCGCAGCCCGTCCTCGGCATCGGCCCGCACTTCATTCGACAGCGAGCCGTGGTGCAACCCCAGCTTGCCTTCCCAATCAGGCATCGCCTGCGCCAGGCCCTGGAACCACAGCTCGGCCTGCGATCGCGTGTTGGTGAATACGATGCTGGTCGTATGCCTGCGCAACAACTCCGTCACGCCGTTCAGCAGGTGCAATCCGAGGTGCCCGCCCCACGGGTAGCGTTCCACCGCGGGCGGCAGCAATGTCTTGATGGAAGTGCGTTTCACGGGGCCGCCCTGGACGAGCGCCATTGGACGGGCATTGCCTTCGCCATCGTAACCACCGAGCGCCAGTGCCGCATCCGCCAGATTGCCAAGTGTCGCCGACAAGCCCCAAACGCGCACCGTCGGAGCCAGCGTCCGCAGCCGCGCCAGCGCGAGCTCTGTGAGAACTCCGCGCTTCGTCGAAAGCAATTCATGCCATTCATCAACTACGATCAATTGAAGTGAACGGAAGTGATGCAGGAAAGTGGGCTGGCTCAGGAGCAGCGTTGCGCTTTCGGGAGTGGTGACCAGGCATTCAGGCGGACGTTCTGAAATCTTCTTCCGCTTGTGCGCCGAGGTGTCGCCGGTGCGCCGGGCGACCTTCCAGTGCGGCCACAGTTCTGCAGTCGATGACGCGAGGGCAGACTCAGTGTCTGCGGCAAGGGCGCGCAGCGGCGTGATCCAGAGCACGCGCATGCCGCCGCCGCGATCGTCGCGGCGCATCCCCTGCAGCAGGGCGGCGAACCAGATGGCGAACGTTTTTCCCGCGCCCGTTGTGCAATGGAGCAGACCCGAGTCTCCGCGGCCGATGCGCTCCCAAACTTCGTGCTGAAAGGGGAAAGCAGACCAGCCGCGCTTTTCAAACCACGCGTGGATGCTTGCTTCGGCGGGCACACTTTTCACCGCGGAAATATACACGCGATTGCATGGTCCGCGACTCGCAGTCAGCGGATGCAATGTTGCAGGATCTGCGCCTGCTGAAGGAATCTACAGCTATTGGGGAAGCTTCAGCCGGCCTTCGTCCAAATCGATGAACTCGAACATCGTTTGAACAGTTCCCGGAGGAAGGCCCAATTCGGCGAGCCGCTCATTCAAGCGTTGCGTTCCCGCATCGCGCCAGCCCCGCTTGATCATGAACGCATTCCATATCTCGATCTCTTCCTCACTGGGCCTGCGTCCGTTCTTGAATGCCCAATCGAGGAGTTCTTCATCGCTTCCGCCCTTGAGTGTTTCGATTTCCAACTTCGCGTAATCGATCTGAAGGAACCGGCAGCAGCGCGAGTCGAAACTCGTTGACATCGAGGTGCCGCGGGCGGCCTGCCAGTCGGGTGGGAGTTTGCCTGCGGCCGCGAGCCTGATCTTATCGATCATTCGGCCGAAATAAACAATGCCGTCAATTTGATCGAAAGGGCTGCGCAGCCCTGGAATGATCGTCGGATTTGGGAGTGCCATGCCGGGAGAAAACCACGTTCTGCCGCGTTGCGCAAGGTGCGCTGGACAAGTGCGAATCACTGTTGCCGCTCGATCCACACGGGCTGCGTGAAGGCGCCGTTGGCAGCAATATCCCACACCTCAAAACGCACCCACGTCCTTCCGCTGAGATCCACTGGCGTTCGAAGCGAGCGATGGCCGAAGCTTTCAGTGTCGGAAAGATCAATGCGCTGACGGTAAGTCTTCTCTCCATCGCCCGACACGACTTCCGCAAAGGAAAGCGGGAACGTCCATTCCAATTCCGTTTCCATCACCACATGCGAATTGGTGATTGCCAGCGTCTGCCCGCTTTGCCGTCCGCCCACGTTGAAGCGAGGAATAAGAATTTCACCTGTTGTCGTGAAAAAGGCCCCGCTGCGCAACGCATCGAGCACAGGCTGCCAGCCCTCGTCAAAGCGGGGAAGCTTTGCAAGCCTCAGATAGTTCATGTTCATGTGCGCGTAGGTTTCAAAATCAGGTTCCATCAGGAACGTGTCCACTTCTCCCAGCACCTGCTTCTTCGCGCCCCAATTCGACATGTCATCGAGCAGATCCAGGACGCGCCACCCGAGCGTCGGCCGCGACAGGTCAGCCGGCATTGCCTTCCATGCAGCTCCAAGAAATCTGTCCGAGCGGAAGAATTCCGTGTTCCTGTAACGGTCCGGATACTCGAACGAAGCCTTGATGCGCGGATGCGCCGTCCACATGAGGCCGCCTTCCGCCTCGAAAAGCCTCAACACATCGGCGGGATTGCCGACTCGATAGACTTTGCCGTGGGTTTCCGTTTCTTCCATGAACGCCTTTCCTGCAGGCCGATTCAGCGTCCAGTTGATGGGCTTGGGAAAGAGGCTGAGCCAATGCCCGCCGAGATGCACGTTCGGCTCTTCGCCAGGAAGCAGGAGCAGCTTGTCGTCCGAGAGCCGCCGGCATTCCTCATGCATTACCGTTAATTTGTGCAGCCGTTCGGCTTCGGGAATGCGTGATCCATCCTCGTAATGATACTCGGCGAGGTGAACGATCTCAGCCCCGCGAGCCTTGAATGTTTTAATGAACCCGGGAGATTCCAGTTCTGGTGGCAGCGCATTGGTGGATCCGCGTTTTCGCGCGTCCAGCACTTGCTTGGAATGCTCCACATGATAATGGCTCGTGAACGTGATGTGGCCGGGAACACGCTTGTAATGGTCGCCGCGGGTGTAGCGCGCGACCTCATCGAGCGTCCCGCGTTCGCTGTCAGCTGAAAGGAGATAAAAGACTCCCAACGACTGTTCCGTCCCAGGCGGCGCGTTAAACCAGGGGACGTAACGGTTATCACCAGTCGTCGATTGGCGAATTCCAAAACCGAGGCCGCGAACGTGTCCCCGGTATCCGCTTCCCTGCCATACGAAATGAAGATTGTACGCCTCATCCTGCGGATAGAAGAAGCGGTGCGGTGCCGGGAACACCGCGAGGCTGCCCTGCTGATTGCGTGCCACAAGCGTTCGGCCAGCGACCTTGATGGGCCGCGCTTCAGCCGCAGGGTCAGGCGCGACGCTCTGCAGCTGGCCCGAGGGATCGTTCCACGCGAAAGCATCCCAGTTGACTCGTTCAGTGGACAACCCCGTGTCGTAAATAATTGCCCGCCAATCCTGCTCCGTTTTCAGGACTGTCTCGACATGGATCAACGGACTGTTTCGGTAGAACGTCAGGCGGAGGTCGCCAGCGAATGTTCCCGCGCTTGCCTCCGCGACGCTGACTGTCGTGCGCGTGCCCAGATGGGTTGTGCGCACATGGCGCCTTCCCAGTTGGACGGCGTACGTTTCGTAGTGCCGCCGCGGTGTGTTGTCGAAGAACGCTCCCCAGCCTTGCGGGTTCGTTGAGTCGCGGCTGCCGACTGTCAGGATCGTAACGGGATTCAATCCGCGCGCGATGACCTTCGGTGGCTGGCCTTCCCCTGATATCGCGAGCGACTCAATCAACGGCTGCGCTGAGTCCAGATTGACGATTGCCGTCCCTGACTGTTCTGCGGACATCGGCCACGTGATGACAGCTCTTTGCCCATCCTGTTGCACCAACACGCCGGAATCCGCGGCGCCCGCCTGGCAGACAGCCAGGAATGCAATCAACGAGCTGAGGAACGAGAAATAAAGTCGTCGCATAATATTGAAACACTTTGAGCAACGCGCCGCCGGCCGTGCCAATCGTGCGGTGATAGCTTTGCCGAAAACATGAGCACACGTTCGCGCGTGATCAAGCCAAAGGCTGTTGTTTTGATTTCAGGAACAACCGCGGGGTGATCAGCGGCGTCTTCGATGTGGCGTCCACGAACGCTGTGATCCTGATCCCGCGGGTCCTCGATGCGGCTGGTGTCCTGATCGGCTGGAGTGGGAAGCTCGATTGCCCTGCGCGTGCTCAGTTGCAGGGCGCTCGCCTTGCGGGGGTTGAACCCCGTAGTTGAAACCTTCCGCGCGCTTGCGCACAAGGCCGCGGCCGATGAACCGCTCGAGCGACCGCAACTCGGCATGGTCTTCGGGTGTGACGAAGCTGATCGCATCGCCCACGGCATGCGCGCGGCCAGTGCGTCCAATGCGATGCACATAGTCTTCGGGATGCATCGGGAAATCGTAATTCACCACATGCGAAATGCCGTCCACGTCAATGCCGCGCGCGGCGATATCGGTCGCGACAAGCACCCGGACCGCGCCTGATTTGAAGTCCTTCAAAGCGCGCAGCCGTTGATTCTGTGAACGGTTGGAATGCAGGGTCGCGGTCCGGATCCCCTTTTGTTCCAGTTGCCGCGCCAGCCGGTCAGCACTGTGTTTCATCCGCGAGAAAACGAGCACCATGTTCATCTCCGGCTCCGCCAGCAAATGGAGAAGCAGACTCGTCTTCAGATGTTTCGGCACTTCATACACCAACTGCGTCACCGTTTCGGCAGGATTGGCGCGACGGCCGATCTGGATTGTTTTCGGCGAGCGCTGGAAATCGTGGGTCAAGGCCTCGATCTCCCGCGACAATGTGGCTGAGAAGAGCAGGGTCTGTCGTTTGTTGGGCAACTGTTGCACGATCCGGCGAATGGATGGCAAGAATCCCATGTCGAGCATGCGGTCGGCTTCATCGAGCACAAGGTGCCGCAATTGCGAGAAATTTGCGCAGCGCTGGCCCATCAGGTCGATCAGCCTTCCGGGAGTGGCAATGATGATGTCCGTCCCAGCGCGCAGCGCCTTGATCTGCGGGTGTTCCCCAACGCCGCCATACACGGTGGCCACGGTCAGGGGCAGATACTTGGAGTACGCCTTTACGTTCTCCTCAATTTGCACGACGAGTTCGCGCGTGGGGGCGATGATCAGGACGCGTGTCGCGCGATGCTGATTTGTGCTCGAATTGGCGAGCTTCGTGAGAATAGGCAGCGTGAACGCTGCGGTTTTTCCGGTGCCCGTTTGCGCGATGCCGATGAGATCGTGGCCGCCAATGATCGGGGGAATGGCGGCGACTTGGATGGGCGTGGGTTCAACGTAACCCGCTTCCGTCACCGCCCGCAAAATGTTCGCATCCAAACCTAAATTCGTGAAAGGCATAGCGCGCAAGTGTGCCAGCGTCTGGCGCAATAGCACGCAATAACCTCTCGCATTTTGGGCAATGCGCCAGGGTTCGGCCATCCCTTCGATTCGCGAAGAGACGGCATAAATCGCAGCCTGATCCTTACTTCTTTTTTCCGGCGGTTTGCTTCGCCGCAGCAGCCTGCTTCTTTTTCTGATCGGCTGCGCTGGCTTGTGTGTTCTTCTGGTTGGACTTCTTCTGGTTTGCTTTTGGTGAGCGATCGCCCATGGGATTGTCTTTCGTTAACCGAGTTGCGCTTCCTGAACGTCAGTGTCCGGAATGCTCGCACATCATCATCATGGCCACGCATCTGTAAACGAATTTCGGGCTGGTTGATGCTCCCGCGATAGATTCTGCGCGACTCAGGGCCTGCCGATTGGCACCATCCACGCCCTTGAACCTGGAACCGTGGCAATGGATTTTTTTGGCGGTTGGGGCGTTTTTCAGCGGCCTTTCGAAAACAGGGATCGCGGGGCTCGGCATCCTCACTGTTGCCTTGTTCGCGAACGCACTGTCTGCCCGTGACTCCACCGGCGCGCTGCTGCCGCTGTTGATTTGCGCGGACGCTTTCGGTGTGGCGTTCTTCCGCAAGCATGCCGATTGGTCTCAACTCCTGAAGCTCTTTCCATGGGTCATCATTGGCGTGGTGCTCGGAACATTGGCGCTGGGTGCATTGAATGATGCCCAGGCACAGCGAACCATTGGCGGGCTGCTTGTCGCCATGGTGGCGATGCAATTCTGGCGCCGCCGGCAATCCGGCGACATTGCCGCACGGCTTCCCCACAGCCGCGTATTCGTGGCGCTCACGGGAATTGCGGCGGGGTTTGCCACGATGACTGCAAACGCCGCCGGGCCGATCATGTTTATCTACCTGCTGGCCGTGGGTTTGCCAAAACTTGCATTGGTCGGAACAGGGGCGTGGTTCTTCCTGATCGTCAACGTCTTCAAGGTTCCGTTCAGCGTGCACCTCGGCTTGATCCACGCAGAATCGCTTCTCATCGACGCAATCCTGTTGCTCCCGATGATTCCGGGCGCGCTGCTGGGACCGGTCATTCTCAAGCGAATCAACCAATCGATGTTTGAGACGATGGTTCTGGTATTCACCATCATCGCCGCAGTCCGCCTGTTGATCTGAACTCAACCGCGAGACTGCACAAAAGGAAACCCTGCCAAACCCGAAAATGCATTGTGCCCGCGCATCGTCTACATAGATTGAGCGCGTCCCCGTCGTCCTCTGCGGCGCAATCCATGCGATGCCCCGGACACGGACTGCCACGAGGCAAAACATCGACGGGAAACAAAATGTCCAGAACGGGATGCGCCGTTCGTCATAACAGATAACACACAATCCAAAGAACCGTATGACAGCAAACAACACCAACACCGTGCAGTTTCATCGAGTACTCCGCGCCACGCCGGAGCGGGTTTATCGCGCGTTCCTGGATCCTGACGCGATGGTCAAGTGGCTTCCGCCCAACGGATTCACGGCCAGGATGGAGAGCATTGATGCCAGGGTCGGCGGCAGCTATCGCATGGCGTTCACGAATTTTAGCACCGGCAGCAGTCACTCATTTGGGGGAACCTATCTGGAAATGAAGCCGAACGAGCTGATCCGCTACACGGACAAGTTCGACGATCCGAACCTGCCGGGTGAGATGGTGACGACCGTGGCGCTGAAGCCGGTTTCCTGCGGGACAGAATTGAAAATCTCGCAGGAAGGAATTCCGGCGGTGATTCCCGCTGAAGCGTGCTACCTCGGCTGGCAGGAATCGCTGACGCTGCTGGCAAAGCTGGTCGAAGCGGAAATTCCGGACCACAGTTGAGCCGCGTGGAAACCTGTGGCGCATACGGCGGCTCCGGGACGGTTCCGCTCGTATGCCTGCTTAGGATGGCGCAGACGCTGGCTTCGATGGCGGCCACGTCGCGCCAGCCAGTTCGCGCGGAAGTTGCGTCGGGTCGACGGGGTAGATGAGCGATAAATCCATTTTGGATTTCGAACCCTGAAGAAATTCCAGTTCCTCCGGGGCGCCCACCACCAGCCAGAGCACATCAGCTTCCGTGTCATTGAACACCTGCCGCAACTGGTCCGGTCCGACCAAAATGCCGCCATGCTTGGGCACGGTCAGTGTTTCATCGCCCACCCGGATTTTTCCGGTGCCTTCGAGGACCAGATAAAACTCCTCCTGCCGCACGTGCTTGTGGAGAGTGTTTGCACTTTTAGGGGGCATTCGCCAAAGGCGGGCCGCGAGATTTTCGCTCCCTGTTCGCTCCAGGAAATCCGCATTGGGGATCTGCATCAGGTTGGAGGGGCGCCAATGAAGATCGTCTGGCGTTATGAGTTGATAGCCTTGGAAGGTTTTCATTGGCGCAAGAATTTCACTGACGCGGCGTCAAATCAACCCGCTCGTGATTGCGCCTTGAGAGCAGGGGTGCGAAAGGCGTTTTGCACGTAGCAAAACAACAACGCCGTTAGGACCGCTGCGATCCCGGCATTTCTCCATTGAGTTACATCCGCAAACACATGCCAGCGGTCGAAGGCGGCATAGAAGGCGAGACAGAGAATCGCTGAATACGGAAGTGCCAGAACCAGCAGCGGAAGCTCAGTGGGCACTCGTGTGGAGTCGCCGCTGAACGACGCATTGATCTCGTGCCGCCTCCAGGAGTTCCAAATGAAATGTATCAGCGCTGATGTGCAGCGGATTGCGACGCCGATCAAGGCCGCCAGCGTTGCGAATCGAGCGAGCGGAACCAGCTTTTCCGGCAGCCATCCTGGCGGTGTGAAGAGCGCGGGTATCGAAGGCGAATGCCAGATCCAAATGCCCAGTCCCACTGCGACCCATCCGATGAGCGACATCAGGTTGCCGAAGCGAAGGCACCTGATCCGCCACAGGGCGCGGTCGTCGGCCAACACATCGTGAGCGGGAATGAACTGCTGCAGCGAGCTGTTCGCCGTGTCCGCGCAGATGCGCGCCAACTGCAGCACAAAGCCATCGATGTTTTCCCAATATGTGGTGTGATCGCTCAGCGCTGATCCCTCATTGAATATCAGCGCAGATTTGAATTGATTCGACGGCGGTTCGGGCGGGGTGGTTCGCGTGGGTCCGTTTGGAACTGGATCAGCCGACGCATAGAAGTCGAACCAGTGTCCCAGCCCCGCTGGCATGGAAACCAGGGTCACAGCCTTTCTCATGTCCTCCGATAACACCAAATAGACACCCGCCAGGAGCAGGATTAAATCGTAATAGAAGAGGCTTACCGAGAAGAGGGGAAGACTTGTTTTCTGCGCCGCATAAATCGCAAGGCCGATCAGCGCCAGCATGCCGAAGACGATGGAATTAAGGACGATGCTTTGTTCGTGCTGTCTGATGAAAGCGAACTTTTTGCCAAGTGACGCGATTGCCTTCCGCCCGGCCATTGCGATCGAAATGACGAGGGCAAGACACGCGCCGAGCGCACCGACGGCGATCAGGATCATCCGAACGGTTGTGTGTTGTTGCAGAACGGAAACTCCGAGTCCGAGGATGATTGCGCAGGATACCAGCATGGCGCCCATGGCGCAGTTCACTGGATTGAAGCCAAGGCGCCTCGGCATTCCCGTGGCGAGCTTCTTCAAACAGGTGAGTTGATTTGTGCCGGCGCCAAACGTGACAAGCGTGTCAGGAACCAGGTTGCTTTCCGACGATGCGTCCGCTGTCTTGAAAGATTCATCCTCGGGATCTCGGATCGCCCCGAGCGCGTCGAGCACCACGGCTGCACCTTGGGAGTGCGCGACAATCATCGTTTTATCAGATTCGGTTTTAAGCCATTTGAGGTCTTCCCGAAGTCGTGTCCTGATCAATGCTGCGCGAATCGGGCTTTCCACAAAAACGAGGCTGTCGCCGACAGTGGATATCAGCGTTCCCTGCGCGGCCATCAGGAATGCACGCAGCTGGGGGATAGGCAATGCTCCAATAACCAATGAGATGGCGAGACCGAAAACGAATACAGGTGCGAGGACGAGCGCGGCCAATAACTTCAAAACTGTAACCGCAACACCCCACGCCTTGCGCCAGCCTTTCTGCTCCCGAAGCTGCCAGTGGCTTTGCGCAATATGTAAAGCGATCGCCCAGGGCAGGGCCCGTCCGCTCCAGGAAACCAATTCCTTGTAGCTTGGCGGCAGGAAAACATCGGCCCACCATCCGTCCGCAATAAGCCAGGTCTGTTCGCCATCGGGTAGTTGGAGCGACACAATGGCTGATGCCGGAGTGTCATTATTATGGCCCCGCTCGGAAGTCGCGGTTTTGACGGTAACCGGAACTTTGCCATGTGTCGCCAGCCTGATCGTCTTGAGCAGGGCATCGCCCCAATGGATGAGGGATTCGCCGGAAGGCTGGGTGCCGATCCCATGCACCAGGAGAATTCCAAGTTGATGTTTGGGCATGTTACTTTTCCGGTGAGGGGCGTGCAGAGGTTTATCAGCTCGAGCCCCGGCCTGCACCTGAAATCATTGAGCTCGCCGTGCCCCAGCCGGCAACTTTCCTGATGCAAGGGCCGATGCATTATGTATGATCCACGCGTTCCCGCACCTATATGTTGAATCTCTACGATGCCGTGCGTTTGAACCCGGGCTACAACAAGCTCGAGATTGGAGGCTTTCTCTTCGCCGAATACACCTGCGGCGCGAATGATACGCTGCTGCCAAACTGGACTGAGTCGGATTATCTCGTGCACGTGGTCACCGGCAGAAAAACCTGGCATACATCAGATGGTGTCTGGCGGGCTAATCCGGGTGACACCCTGTTCTTCAGGAAGGGGGCGACGATCGCGGAACAGCATTTCGAAGAGGATTTTTGTCTGCTGATGCTTTTCATTCCCGACGGTCTCATGCGGAGCACGGTTCGTGAGGTTGTGGAGGCTTTGCATGCTGACAACAGGGAGCCGCGGCCGATCGGGACAGCGTTGCGAGTGCAGAACGATCTTGCGCTCTCGGCACTGTTCCAATCGATGAGGACGTATCTATCAGGCGACGAGCCGCCGGCCGAAGCGTTGATTCGCCTCAAGTTCAAGGAATTGGTCATCAGCGTTTTGACGAGCGGCACCAATTCGGATTTGGCTGCATACTTCCGGGGGGCGGGTGCAAACGACGCGCCGGGGATTGCCGAGATCATGGAGGCAAATTACCGCTTCAATCTTTCCCTTGAGGAGTATGCGAAGCTTTGTCATCGGAGCCTGTCCTCGTTCAAGCGGGAGTTTCAGGCGATCTACAAGCAATCTCCCGGAAAATGGCTGCTCCAGCGGCGCCTCGGCCACGCAGCGAAGTTGTTGACCGGTTCGCAGAAAAGTGTCACCGAAATTGCGTTTGATAGCGGGTTCGAGGACGTCTCGCACTTCAGCCGCGTGTTCAAGGAACGATACGCGGTCCCGCCCGTCAGCTACCGGGAGCAGTCGATTGTCAGAGCTTGAACCGCACAACCAACTGATTGGCCTGGACAGCAAAGCATGCTGGCCGGGAGTTCTGCATCCTGTATCCGCTACTCACAAAGCGAATACTTATGCAGACACAAACAATTGAACACAACGAGACGCGTTCACAGGCACGCGTCCAAAACATTCCGAACCTCCACGCGATCAAGGCGAAACAGAAGGCCACCTGGGAATCCGGGGACTTTGGTCAGATCGCCCGCACCATTGAAAACGTCGCTGAGGATTTCATGTCGCGGCGATCATTACCGGCAGGCCTCAACGTCCTTGATGTGGCTTGCGGCACAGGGAACCTTGCACTGATAGCCGCCAGGCACGGGTGCAGCGTCACTGGAATCGACATCGCTGAGAACCTGCTCGCGCAGGCTCGAACACGGGCGGTTGAGGCGCGATGTGACATTCGTTTCCTGCAGGCCGACGCCGAGGAGTTGCCACTGGTTGACGACGCATATGACCTCACGGTGAGCATGTTCGGAGTCATGTTCACTCCACAGCCGGATCTCGCCGTGAGCGAACTGCATCGCGTCACGAAACCTGGGGGTGCGATCGCGCTGGCAAACTGGACGCCTGAGGGGTTCATCGGCGAGATGTTCACCATTTTCAAAACCCACCTTCCTCCTCCGCCCGCCGGAGTTCCGTCTCCGATGGATTGGGGAAATCCGACGATTGTTTGTGACCGGCTCAAGGGCCGCTTCACAGATCTCCAGCTGACACGGCGGATTGCCGCAATGCAGTATCCGTTTCCTCCAGCGGAAACGGTCGAGTTCTTTCGGAAATACTATGGTCCGACGCATCGCGCGTTTGAATCGCTTCCAGCTGCCGCGCAATCCGCGTTGCTCCGTGATCTGGTAAATCTTCAAACTCGCTGCAACATCGCGGAGGTTTCGGGCACGACCGAAATTGCCGCCGAATATCTTGAAGTTGTGGGAACGAAACTTTAGGGCTCACGACGGGCGGTTTTTAACGGCATCATCCTGAAACGATGGTGCCGTTATTTCGGAGGGAGGGCTGCCAGGCTGATGCCAGGAACTTCGCGGCAAGTTCAATCAAACGGTGTATTGTGCTGGCACTGCCTGCGAACCACACTTTGGCTACATCCATGAATTCCCATCACCGTCGCACGACGCCGTTAGTGTTGATCTGCATCCTTCTTGCAACGGCGCTGACGTCAGAGGCTTCCGCTGCGCAGACGAATCGAATTCCTGTCAGGGCCGCGAATTTCAAGGCAGGCGCGGCCATGAGCGCGTTCGATGGAACGAACCAGGTTCATTTTCTGCTGGATCCAGCGCCAGACATCCCCTTCAGCCAATCAGCCATCAAGCAATCGGCAACGCCTGCTGCAATCGGGCACCGGGCTGATGTGCCGTACTTCACTGTTCGATTTGCGATGCCGAATCCGCCTGTTTATTCAGAGACAGAAGTTGGAGCTTTGGCGGGTGTGGATCCGATGGTCTTTCACCATAATCATTCGCCAGGTTTCGAGATTCTTCCAAACGGCGACGCGCTGGCGATTTATTTCAGCACACCGATGGGCAAGGCGGAGGCAGATGTTTCGACGTGTTTCGTTCAAGCTCGTTTGCGTTATGGATCGGAGGATTGGGACATGCCGGAACTGTTCTTCAAAACGAAGGATCACAATGACCAGTCAGGATTGTTGTGGAACGATGACGGGAAGATTTGGTTCTTTGGCGGAGGCCGGGCGATTTCGGACGCGGTGCCGTTCCGCATTGCCACGTCATCGGACAACGGCGCCACGTGGACCTTTTCCATCCCGCAACTCGACAAGCCGGCTCGGGATTATACGGCGCAGCCGATCACCAGTGCCTTTCGTGGACCTGACAAAGCCATCTATTTCGCGATGGATGGAACTGAGGCAGCGAGTTTCCTGTGGCGGAGCCGCGATGATGGGGCTCATTGGCACGACATGGGAGGACGGACGGGCGGCAGGCATTCCGCCATCGTGCCGCTGGATGATCAAGGCCGTTTGCTTTCGATTGGCGGCAAGAATTCTTCGATATCGGGATGGTCACCGCAGAGTCTCTCCACGAACTGGGGCGCCACCTGGAGCAGCAACACTCCTTCCCCTTTTCCCCCGCTCGGTACGGCTCAACGCCCTTCACTGATTCGGCTGGCCTCTGGGAACCTGCTGTTCGCCAGCGATTCCTATATGCACAAGTTGAACATTCCGCCCCCGGCGGAGTGGATGCACGGGAACCGATGTTTTGTGGCGCTATCTACGAACAATGGCGTTTCGTGGCATGTCAAAACATTGCCTGTCCAAATTCCGGCGCATCATCGCACCAATTATCCCTCGCTCGGGTATGTCACGGCGCGGCAGGCGCCGAACGGCGTGATTCATCTCCTGACAACCGTCACGCTTCCGCCCCTGCACTACGAATTCAATGAGGCGTGGATTCGGTCTGATGCGGGAGACATTTCGGCACCGACCGGGGACGGGACGATACGGGCATTTTCTGAAACGTTTCAAAACGGAAAAACCCGGTCGACGTGGAGTGCGCGAATTACCCCGAGCGGCCGTTATCTGCTTCATGGAGAGCAGGTCGATTATTTTGAGGACGGCGCGAAGCAGCACCTGGCAACGTATGTCAATGGGCGCAAAGTGGGCGCTGAAACGTTTCAGAAAA